>VOFC01000888.1_pt1:0-102500 | contig 177892 bp, 173 predicted proteins | sample 5384161 | NCBI WGS metagenome assembly VOFC01 (sample SAMN12384722, study PRJNA508395) | human gut metagenome | isolation source: healthy gut B | host: Homo sapiens | reverse complement strand
TCTATTTCAACCTCCTGTTCGGAGTGCTTTTCACCTTTCCCTCACGGTACTGGTTCGCTATCGGTCTCCCGGGAGTATTCAGCCTTGCCGGATGGGCCCGGCAGATTCAGACGGGATTGCACGTGTCCCGCCCTACTCAGGATCCCGCTACAGTCCGGGAAGGCTGCGCGTAAGGGGCTTTCACCCGCTCCGGCCGCGCGTTCCAGCGCGTTCCGCTCGCCTTCCAGAACCGACCTCGCGGTCCTACAACCCCGCAGGCGCCGAAACGCCTGCGGTTTGGGCTTCTCCCCGTTCGCTCGCCGCTACTGGGGGAATCACTGTTGTTTTCTTTTCCTGCGGGTACTAAGATGTTTCAGTTCCCCGCGTTGGCCTCCCGCAAAAGCGGGATGTCACCCCTTCAGGATGACGGGTTGTCCCATTCGGAAATCCGCGGATCAAAGGCTGCATGCGCCTCCCCGCGGCTTTTCGCAGCTTGCCGCGTCCTTCGTCGCCTCCGGGAGCAAGGCATCCGCCGTGCGCCCTTAACTACTTTCCTGCGCCCCCGCATCTGCGGGGGGGTATTTCGCCCGGACTTGCGTCCGGAGCTCGCTTTCGCGTCTGTCACATCATGTCATCGAACTCCTTTTGTGTGGAGAATAACGGATTCGAACCGTTGACCCCCTGCTTGCAAAGCAGGTGCTCTAGCCAGCTGAGCTAATCCCCCGAAGTAGTCCCAGGCAGATTTGAACTGCCGACCTCCACATTATCAGTGTGGCGCTCTAACCAACTGAGCTATAGGACTGGATGCCGGTTCGGCCGGCTCCTATCGGTTAAAATTGCGGACAGACAGGATTCGGGGGACAAGCCCCGGACGGCTCCAGAAAGGAGGTGTTCCAGCCGCACCTTCCGGTACGGCTACCTTGTTACGACTTAGCCCCAATCACCGGTTTTACCCTAGGGCGCCCCTCGCGGAAGCGCACTTCAGGCACCCCCGGCTTTCATGGCTTGACGGGCGGTGTGTACAAGGGCCTGGGAACGTATTCACCGCGCCATGGCTGATGCGCGATTACTAGCGAATCCAGCTTCGCGGAGTCGGGCCAGACTCCGGTCCGAACTGGGAGGATTTGGGGATTGGCCGAACGTCGCCGTGCAGCGGCCCTCTGTACCCCCCCATTGTAACACGTGTGCCCCGGACGTAAGGGCCGTGCTGATTTGACGTCATCCCCGCCTTCCTCGCATCTTGCGATGGCAGTGCCTCCAGAGTCCCCGGCATCACCCGATGGCAACTGGAGGGAGGGGTTGCGCTCGTTATGGCACTTAAGCCGACACCTCACGGCACGAGCTGACGACAACCATGCAGCACCTCCGCCCCCGCCATTGCTGGCTCCGGCGTCTCCGCCGGATTCGGGGAGGTTCGAGCCCGGGTAAGGTTATCGCGTATCATCGAATTAAACCACATGTTCCTCCGCTTGTGCGGGCCCCGTCAATTCCTTTGAGTTTCACCGTTGCCGGCGTACTCCCCAGGCGGGACACTTAACGCTTTCGCTTGGCCGCGGACTGTATGTCGCCCACGGCGGGTGTCCATCGTTTACCGTGCGGACTACCAGGGTATCTAATCCTGTTCGATACCCGCACCTTCGAGCCTCAACGTCAGTAGCGGGCTGGCGGGCTGCCTTCGCAATCGGGGTTCTTCGTGATATCTAAGCATTTCACCGCTACACCACGAATTCCGCCCGCCTCGGCCGCACTCAAGTCCCGCAGTTCCGACCGCTGGCCGGGGTTGGGCCCCGGAATTTCACGGCCGGCTTACGGGACCGTCTGCGCTCCCTTTAAGCCCAATGAATCCGGATAACGCCTGCATCCTCCGTATTACCGCGGCTGCTGGCACGGAGTTAGCCGATGCTTATTCGCGCGGTACCTGCAAAGCCCCACACGTGGAGCGCTTTATCCCCGCGCAAAAGGAGTTTACAACCCGTAGGGCCGTCGTCCTCCACGCTACTTGGCTGGTTCAGGCTCTCGCCCATTGACCAATATTCCTCACTGCTGCCTCCCGTAGGAGTCTGGGCCGTGTCTCAGTCCCAGTGTGGGGGGCCTTCCTCTCAGAACCCCTATCCATCGTCGCCACGGTGGGCCGTTACCCCGCCGTCAAGCTAATGGAACGCACCCCCATCCCTTTCCGGATCGCTCCTTTGGTCCCGCACCCATGCGGACCCGGGACACCGCCGGGGATTAATCCTGCTTTCGCAGGGCTGGCCCCGGGAAAGGGGAAGGTAGGGTACGCGTTACTCACCCGTGCGCCGGTCGCCGCCGTGCCGGACCGAAATCCGGCACGCGATGCCCCTCGACTTGCATGTGTTAGGCCTGTAGCTAGCGTTCATCCTGAGCCAGGATCAAACTCTACATTGTATAATACTATTGATTTGTTATTCCCTCGCTCGTCCGCGGTACCGCCGAATGCCGAAGCAAAACTGCGGAACCGCACTATCCTTGTTGTCTGTCCTCACAATTTCAATGATCTCTTCCAGCTCTCTTTAGGAAGAGAGAGCGACTACAAATGTACGGCAACATTTTCAATCCTCCAAATTTTTTCTCGTTTTTTTTCAAAAAAAACTCAGAAAAAACATCGCCACATACTTTTCAGTCATTCATTAACCGCTCTTCCTTTTCGAAAGCGAGTGCAAAGATAGACGGTCTTTTTGACATCTGCAAACATTTGAAAGACTTTTTTCAAAAAAAGATGCTGTGCAACATAAAACGCATTGTAATACAAACTGTTAAAGCAACCAGGCATCCAGAAACAAAATATTATGCAATTCCAGTCCCTACATATAATATATAGAGCGATGCAGAGCCCGTTTTAATCCCGTCAATCTACAGCCCTAAATTCTTTAGAAGCCGCCAATTTATACGCACGTCCATCCAAAACGACAGATATGTCTGATGAAGACGCATACATCCAACGGTTTCCCTTCTTCTGAAGAACGACATCGGAAGGTGTTTCAGCCTTTACACTGAAGGCGCCCGAGCGCAGCAGGGTCCCCCCTCCCATAAAACAAAGCCGAAGCGATCCGCCTTCATCCGTACGCACCAGCGAACAGACAGAACGGGCCTCCGTATCTCCCGAAGCAACAATTTCATGCGAGTCGTCCGAAGACAAGACCAAATCTGTACTTCCATCAACAAGGCACACCTTCACAGCTACCTTTCCCTTTTTCCCCGTTTCCGGGAAAGACACAGACCTGATACGCGACGGCGCACTTTGCGTGTGAGGCTCATAAACGGCTACAAACGGACGACTCCAGGCTTCACCGTTCTGGCGCGCAACAAAAGTAAGGGTCGGCTGGTCGGCCAGCACGTACGGCATGTCCTTGATCCTGCTCAGCCCTTCTGTCATCGGGCTCAATGCAGCAAATACCTCACGATCTTTCTCTCCCTTCATCCACATCGACATCGTGATATTATCTTTGTCGGGCATATTGATGGTAAAGTCAGCCCTCACGTCTTTGTCCGTCTTTGCACTTTTCTTATCATAAATGTATGAATAGGCATACAGATGCCCTCCTGCAAAAGCCAGTTCTTCAGTAGGCCGAAGATCGAGGCGGGCTTCCGTCGGCAGCATTCAGCGTCATCACCTGCCCCAGATTGTGGTAGAAATAATCATGCATCCGGTCCCCTCCTTCCACTTTACGGCTTCGGAACACATCGATATAATACCCCGTCGAGTCAGACGTATTGACAATGCCATTCATCCGCGTCTGGTCGGCGTAGGTTTCAGGTTCGCGGAAATACACCTCGCTATAGGATATCGGCTGATAATCCACCTTTGCGCCCGGCTGAGGATACATGCGGCGCAATTTGAACGAATGGCAGCTTTTCATAACCGGATATGACGAAACGCCGTCAACGCAAACAGTGTTATGCGAAGGAAACTGGCTATAATACTCCAGATAATCAAGTCCCTGATACAGCGTCTTGCCAATGCCGGCATCCGGACCGAGCACGTAACCCTTGCCATAAAGCTCCATGCTGATGCCGTTGGCGTGCATGTGGTTGCCCTCGCTTGCATTGAGCGACAACATCAGACTGTTGCGCGGATGCATTCCGTTGCGCTGCACCAGCCAGCTCACGTTAGGCGCATAAAAAGCAGGCGTTACATAATCGTCAATCTTGCCCGCCTCAACGGATCCGTCAATCTCCAGCGGCTTTCCAGCGAAGAAAGAAGTCACCGCTACAGGCATATTCTTCCGCACTTCCGCCGGTTCGGACGCAGAAGGATCGAAAAGTTTCAGCATGGCAGTAAACTTGCGTTCTTCCTCCTTCTTTCCGTGCTGGCGCGCATTGGCAATCATATGCCGGAATATATCCGTACGGAGAGGTCCCGGGTGCGTGTCACCGAACCCGCACACCATCCGGTTTGGGAAAAGATACTGAGGCATCGCCTCAACCGCTTTCGGAAGCACGGGAATTTCTTCCGCGAGATCCATCTTCAGGTTGCGGTCGAAAAGATTCACGAAGCTGGCATAATCGCCCACTACCACGCTGCTGTAGCCCGGGCATTCGGCCCAAATGCCTGTGGAAGAATCAAACCCGTAGTCCGCCAGTTTTTTCAGCGACCATTGGCGGATCGACGACTTGTTAAGCAGGTAGTCAATGTAATACTGGCGGCCTTTTCTGTCGGCATAAGCCGAATCATCCTCAAGTATCAGCGCAATATTCATCACATAATGCGCCTGCAACAGGTTCCAGTTGTTATGAGGAACTCCTTTCGCTATGATGTTGTCGGCACATTTCTTGAATGCAGACGCATAAATGTCCATTCTCTCCGGATGTTTCTCTGCCAGGTAATCATACAGAAAATCATAAAGCGGAACCAGATTGTTGAGCGCATCCTCGTGAATCACCTCAAACGAAGTCATCCCCACCAGCGTCTGCTGATGTCCGTGGTTCAGATCCACCGGCACGTTTCTGTAATAAAGTCCCGAAGCATACGTGTCAAAAACCGCATCCGCAGCCTCGGCATACTTTTTCTCTCCCGTCATCCACCAAAGGAAAGCCGCATCCCGGGCAATGCCGATGATTTCATTGTTTATACTCTCGATGATTCTTCCCGTCTTGCCGATATTCACCCACTCGTATGCTTTAAGAGATGTGTTTTCGAGATACATTCCCCTGGCGTCCTCCTGATAAGGCGCAAGCTCTTCAAGCTTCGGGCGGCGATAGTTTGTTCCGTGTCCGCGCGCGCCGGTAAAGACAACCGTCGGCACAGGCGCCCTGTCCCCTCCCGCATGGTCATAAAACTCCCCTCTTATATATACATCCGTGGCATGCGTGTTCCAGTACATCTGCAAGCGCGACGAGAGCCAGTCGCTGCCCTTGTCAACATACCTGTCGGTACGCTCTTTCAGACGGACAAACACCTGCTCCGCCCATTCTTCCTTCTCTATCAGTTTCTCCGTTTCTTTCTTTCCCTCTTGCGTGGTCAGGTAACGGGGATGTCCCTGAGGCAAGGAGAAAGACAAGTCAGTCTGCGCATTGAGCGCCAAGGTCAGAAACATGCTGACCATCCATGCTATTCTTCTCATATGATTTTCGTTGTTTCTATATACTACGAATAAAAGAATCCATTTACTTAGAAACTGTTTTGAATTTCTCCAAAAAGTTTTTCTTGGCTTGATGTGTTCGTTTTCGTGTGCGCTTTGGACTATTTTTTGGTCTTTTCCGCTTCTGTTCTTCGTCAGATAGCCCGCTATCTTCCTCATCACACAAACGGAAATGCCTCAAAAACTCATCCCAAATCAGCACACGATAAATTCAAAACAGTTTCTTAGAGCCTGTTTCAATTTTCCGGTCAAGTATTTTTATCCGCCCTTTTTTGAGTTTGTTTCCGGTCTGTCTCCCCGCTTTCATTCGCCAGACAGCCCGCTATCACCCCGAAAACAATTCTCAAACCGAGGCAGAGCAAAATTTAAACGACAGGCTCTTAAACAGGCCGTCTGATTCGCCGCTCCGGCAGAAGTTTCCGGTATCTGTTGGGCGTACACCCTTCCAGCCGCTTAAACCACCGGATAAAGTGCTGCGGGTTTGGCCGACAGACAAAGCCTGTCCGCACAATACGGCACGGTGGGCACACCGTCCGTTGCCTCCTTTTGCCCGCAAATTTATCATTTCTGCGCAAAAGTCAAGCGATCTTCTTCCAAAACATTCCGGCCGGCATTGCTGCCGAACGCGGCATACAACGGCAACCGCCAGATCCTGCTACGCTTCCAGCCTGATGCCATCCGCGCCAATACCCGGATTGTAGAAGCGTTTAACGCTTTCGGCCGCACAAGGGGAATCACACCCTCCCAGACAGCCCTGGCCTGGCTGATGAACAAAAAGCCTTTCATTGTTCCCATCCCCGGCACGACAAAACTGTCGCATCTTGAAGAGAACCTCCGTGCCTGCGATATCACATTCACCGCAAACGAAATGAAAGAACTGGAAGACGCGGTGTCCGCCATTCCGGTTATCGGCAGCCGCTATGACGCTTTGCAGGAATCCAAAGTGCAGAAGTGAATACACGGGCGACGAGTGCTGCTGCGTGAACGGCAAACGGCACGAGCCTGCACCAAAGAGTCAGCCAGTCCGCCGGCACCATCTTCTCATCCTCTCAAAATCCGGCTGCCTGCACGCTCCCCATACCCGACTTCCGGAAATAAGGATGAAGAATGACAAAACTTTTCATAAAACATGTTCAAGAACATGCGCCATAATTAGTGTAATTTTACACTTATTCGTAATATTGCACCCGGTAATCAGAACGATAAGCCTCAAACCGAAAAGACAACCGTTCATCAACCTGAGAAATCAATACGTATAATTTATAAACAATAAAAAATTATGGACTGGAATTCACAACAATTCGTTTGGCTCGACTGGGCCATTATCGTAGCCGGAGTCGCCTTAGTGGCATGGGCTGTCTATCGCGCCGTACAAAAGGACAAACGCATGCAACAAGGAGCAGACAGCGAAGATTACCTTTTCGGCAAGGGAGAACCCTGGTATGTCATCGGCATGCCGCCATCTTTGCGGCCAACATCGGTTCGGAGCACCTGGTAGGTCTGGCACACGGAGCAAAAGACGGTGTAGGCATGGCGCACTGGGAGATGCAGGGATGGATGATATTGATTTTGGGATGGCTTTTCGTTCCGTTCTACCAGCTTCTCAACAACAAGCTGGGCAAAATCATCACCATGCCCGACTTTCTGAAGTTCCGCTACACCAAACGCACCGGATCATGGCTTTCCATCATCACGCTGATCGCCTACGTCCTGACAAAAGTATCCGTAACGGCTTTCACCGGAGGCATTTTCTTTGAGTACCTGCTGAACATCCCGTTCTGGTATGGCGCAATCGGACTCATCGCAATCACAGCGGTGTTTACCGTATTCGGCGGCATGAAGGGCGTGATGACCTTATCCGCCATCCAGACTCCGATTCTGATTATCGGCTCGTTCCTGGTGCTCTTCCTCGGCCTGCACCTGCTGGGCGACGGCAGCATCGCCGAAGGATGGTCGCAGATGATGGCGGCATGCAACGCGGCACACGACGGTTTCGGAACCACACACATGTTCCATACAGATCCTGCCGACCCGATGTATCCGAAGTTCCCCGGATATGTGGTGTTTATCGGCGCCTCAATCATCGGCTTCTGGTACTGGTGTACAGACCAGCACATCGTACAGCGTGTGCTCGGACAGACCAAGGGCGAAAGCAATGCTGCCGTAATGGCCCGCGCCCGCCGCGGCACGATTGCAGCAGGATACTTCAAGCTGCTGCCTATTTTCATGTTTCTGATTCCCGGAATGGTTGCTTACGCCCTCTCGCTGAAAGCAGGAAGCGGCATCGTAATGGACATCACTGACCCGCACGATACAGACGGAGCCTTCGCCATGATGGTGAAGAATATCCTCCCCGCCGGCGTGAAAGGCATCGTGACCATCGGCTTCGTATGCGCACTGGTGGCTTCGCTCGCCGCCTTCTTCAACAGTTGCGCTACCTTGTTTACAGAAGACTTCTACAAGCCGATGAGAAAAGGCAAAAGCGAAAGCCATTATGTGTTCATCGGACGTCTGGCTACAGTGGTAGTGGTCTTGCTCGGCCTGGCATGGATGCCGATCATGATGAACATGGGCAACCTGTATTCTTATCTTCAGGACATCCAGTCACTGATCGCTCCGGCCATGGTTGCCGTATTCGCTCTTGGCATCTTCTCGAAGAAGATAACGCCGAAAGCCGGCGAATGGGGCCTGATCGGCGGCTTTCTGATAGGCATGGTGCGCCTGTTTACCAATGTCGTCACAGAATCCGGCACAAAAATGATGGACGGCGCATTCTGGGAATGCACACGCTGGTTCTGGCAGACCAACTGGCTCGTCTTCGAAGTATGGCTGCTGGTATTCATCATCATCCTGATGGTTGTCGTATCCTGCTTCACCCCGGCTCCTTCCAAAGAACAGATAGAAGCCATCACCTTCACCAGCGACTACAAGAAGGCTATCCGTGAGAGCTGGAACAAATGGGACGTCATCGCAACTCTGGGCGTAATCGCCTGCTGCGTGGCATTCTACTGGTACTTCTGGTAACATAAATCCGATACGCAAGGAGGTGTGCAAGAATGAATGCGGCAATTTGTTCTTACACACTTCTTTGTTTTGACGCAGAACAAACGCCCCATAAAGCGTTTCTCCGTCCTGCCTGGGCAGCCAGCCGGAGCAGGCACATGCAAGAAAAACAAGCAGTATATGTTGCATAACATAGCGGTTACTTGAACAACTTTCCCATATAAGTGTTACTTTTTACACCATTCTAAAAACATTCAATCATGAAAAGCATCAAAACAAACATTTTTGCAATGGGTACCTCACTGGCTCTCCTTGCAAGCTGCGGAACGCAAGAAAAGAAAACCGAGCTCACCCTTTCAGGACTGGACCCCGCCAAGTTTGAAACAACCGTCGACGGGACAAAGCCTGTCAGACTCTATACACTGAAAAACCATAACGGCATGGAAGTGTGCGTCACCAATTTCGGAGGCCGCATCGTTTCGATTATGGTTCCCGACAAGAACGGCACAATGACCGACGTGGTGCTGGGATTCGACAGCATCGCAGACTACCAGAACATTCCAAGCGACTTCGGGGCATCCATCGGACGCTACGCCAACCGCATCAACAAGGGACAGATAACAATCGACGGCACGCTTATCCAACTGCCGACGAACAACTTCGGACACTGCCTGCACGGAGGTCCCACGGGATGGCAGTATCAAGTGTACGAAGCCAGCCAAAGCAACGACAGCACCATCGTGCTGACCATCAACTCTGCCGACGGCGACAACAACTTCCCGGGAAACGTAACGGCACACGTCACGTACTCGCTCACCGCCGACAATGCCGTCGACATCAGCTATGACGCCACTACCGACAAGACCACGGTCATCAACATGACAAACCACTCTTATTTCAACCTGAACGGTGACCCGTCGAAGCCCGCCACCGACAACATCCTGTACATTGCTTCAGACAGCATCACTCCCGTCGACAGCACATTTATGACCAACGGAACGATGATGGCGGTAAAAGGCACTCCGTTCGACTTCAACACGCCGAAGCCCATCGCTCCGTCAGTAACAGGATTCGACAACGAACAAGTGAAGTTCGGAAACGGCTTCGACCACAACTGGGTATTGTCCACAAAAGGCGACATCACCAAACCTGCCGCCAAGCTGACCAGCCCTGCCACCGGAATCAGCCTCACCGTCTACACCGACGAGCCGGGAATACAGGTATACACGGGCAACTTCCTCGACGGAACCGTCAAGGGAAAGAAAGGGATCGTCTATCCGCAACGTGCATCCGTATGCCTGGAAACCCAGCACTATCCCGACAGCCCCAACAAGCCCCAATGGCCTTCTGTGCTGCTGAAACCGGGAGAAACCTATCACAGCCATTGCATATTCAAGTTTGGCGTGGAGAAATAAAGGGCGCACCCCTTTACATGCCAACAATCACTCTTCAACACACTAAAGATATGACGGATTATTACAGCAAAAACCCCAGATTTTATGTTGGCATCGACTGCATAATCTTCGGATTCGAGAAAAACCAGCTGAGCCTGCTGCTCCTGCAAAGAAACTTTGAGCCGGCCAAAGGACAATGGTCGCTGATGGGAGGGTTTGTCCAAGAAAACGAAAGTGCGGATGATGCGGCGAAACGCGTTCTGTTTGAACTGACCGGACTGAAGGATGTCTACATGGAACAGACGGGCCTTCGGTGAGATACACCGCGATCCGGGCGAAAGGGTTATCTCGCTGGCATACTATGCGCTGATCAACATCAACGAATACGACCGTGAGCTTGTAAGCCTTCACAACGCCCATTGGATGAATATCAACGAGCTGCCCGACCTGATCTTCGACCACAACCAGATGGTCGAAAAAGCAAGGAACGTGATGAAACAGAAAGCGTCGCGCGCACCCATCGGATTCAACCTGCTGCCCGAGCTCTTTACGCTGACCCAGCTGCAGAACCTCTACGAGGCAATCTACGGCGAACCGATGGACAAACGGAACTTCAGGAAGCGGATTGCAGACATGGGGTTTTTATCGAGAAAACAGACAAAATAGACAAAACAGGATCAAAAAGAGGAGCCTATCTGTACAAGTTCAACGACAAGGCTTATCAGAAAGACCCTAAATTCAAACTTTAAATATCATGCTAGAAAGTTTAAAAGAAAAAGTATTCCATGCAAACCTTGAACTGGTGAAACATGGACTGGTCATCTTCACCTGGGGAAATGTTTCGGGCATTGACCGTGAAAGCGGGCTGGTGGTGATCAAGCCGAGCGGAGTTTCTTACGACGAAATGAAGGCCGACGACATGGTAGTCGTTGACCTCGACGGCAAAGTGGTGGAAGGCGACCTCCGTCCTTCAAGCGACACGCCGACCCATCTCGTACTCTACAAAGCGTTTCCGGAAATCGGCGGTGTGGTTCACACGCATTCAACTTATGCTACAGCATGGGCACAAGCCGGATGCGACATACCGAACATTGGCACTACGCACGCCGACTATTTCCACGAAGCGATTCCATGCACCGCCGACATGACCGAAGAGGAAGTGAAAGGTGCCTACGAGCTGGAAACAGGCAACGTTATCGTAAAGCGTTTCGAGGGCTTGAATCCGGTCCACACACCGGGAGTGCTGGTCAAGAACCACGGTCCCTTTGCATGGGGAAAGGATGCCCACGACGCCGTGCATAACGCAGTGGTCATGGAACAGGTAGCCAAAATGGCCAGCATCGCTTATGCCATCAACCCGAACCTGACCATGAATCCGCTTCTGATTGAAAAGCATTTCAGCCGCAAGCATGGTCCTAACGCTTACTACGGACAGAAAAAATAACTTACCAAAAACAAATAAACTATGAATACATTTGACCAGTATGAAGTATGGTTCGTGACAGGAGCTCAGCTTCTGTACGGAGGCGATGCAGTCATCGCAGTAGACGCACACAGCAATGAAATGGTAGCCGGACTCAACGACAGCGGCAAACTGCCTGTAAAGGTTGTATACAAAGGAACAGCAAACTCATCAAAAGAAGTGGAAGCCGTCATGAAGGCTGCCAACAACGATGAGAAGTGCGTAGGTATCATCACATGGATGCACACCTTCTCTCCCGCAAAAATGTGGATACACGGCCTGCAGCAACTGAAAAAAGCCGCTGCTCCACCTGCATACCCAGTTCAACAAGGGAGATTCCATGGGATACGATGGACATGGATTTCATGAACCTTAACCAGTCGGCTCACGGCGACCGCGAGTTCGGACATATCTGCACACGGATGCGTATCCGCCGCAAAGTGGTTGTAGGCTACTGGAAAGACGAAGAAACCCAACGCAAGATTGCTGTGTGGATGCGCGTGTGCGCCGCGTGGGCAGACGCTCAAGACATGCTGATCATCCGTTTTGGCGACCAGATGAACAATGTGGCTGTAACAGACGGCGACAAGGTAGAGGCTGAAGTGCGCATGGGATACCATGTAGACTATTGCCCGGTAAGCGAACTGATGGAATATCACAGCCAGATCAAGGATGAAGAAGTAGAAGCGCTCGTCCGGACTTACTTCAACGAATACGACCATGACGCCGCACTCGAGGACAAATCAACCGAGGCTTACCAGAAGGTATGGAACTCTGCCAAAGCCGAACTCGCCCTGCGCGCCATACTGAAAGCAAAGGGAGCGAAAGGATTTACAACCAACTTTGACGACCTCGGCCAGACAGACGGAAGCCACTTCGACCAGATTCCGGGACTTGCTTCCCAGCGCCTCATGGCTGACGGCTATGGATTTGGAGCGGAAGGCGACTGGAAATCGGCAGCGCTATACCGCACCGTATGGGTGATGAACCAGGGGCTTCCCAACGGATGCTCGTTCCTTGAAGATTATACGCTGAACTTCGACGGAGAGAAAAGCGCCATCCTGCAGGCGCACATGCTGGAAGTATGTCCGCTCATCGCCGCAAAGAAGCCGCGCCTGGAGGTTCATTTCCTCGGCATCGGCGTACGCAAGAGCCAGACAGCGCGCCTTGTGTTCACGTCAAAGACCGGCGCGGGATGCACAGCTACCGTTGTCGACCTTGGCAACCGCTTCCGTCTGATTGTCAACGACGTGGAATGCATCGAGCCGAAACCGCTGCCCAAACTTCCCGTTGCCTCTGCACTCTGGATTCCGCAGCCGAACTTCGAAGTGGGTGCAGGCGCATGGATCCTGGCAGGCGGAACTCACCATTCGTGCTTCTCATACGACCTGACTGCAGAATACTGGGAAGACTATGCTGAAATCGCAGGAATCGAAATGGTGCATATCAATAAAGACACCAACATCAGCGAATTCAAGAAAGAACTTCGCATGAACGAAGTCTACTATATGCTGAACAAGGCTCTCTGCTGATAAATACAGGAACACAGAAACGCGAGGACAAAGGGAGCGGAAAAGAGGCCCTGCACCGTCGGGTTTCTGTGTTCATTTTTCATTCTTCAAACTGAATATCATGAAATCAGACACAAAATCAATAATCGAGTCCGGGAAAGCGATACTGGGCATCGAGTTCGGATCGACCCGCATCAAGGCTGTCCTGATCGATCCGGAAAACAAACCCATCGCACAGGGAAGCCACATTTGGGAGAACCAGCTGGTTGACGGACTCTGGACTTACAGCATCGAAGCGATCTGGAACGGGCTCCAGGACTGTTATTCAGATCTCCGTGCAAACGTAAAGAAACAATACGGAACGGAAATAGAAACGCTGGGAGCCATCGGCATCAGCGCCATGATGCACGGCTATATGGCCTTCAATGCCAACGATGAGATTCTCGTGCCGTTCCGCACATGGAGAAACACCAATACAGGAATGGCTGCAGCCGCTCTTTCCGAAGCCTTCGTCTTCAACATTCCGCTCAGATGGAGCATCTCCCATCTGTATCAGGCCATTCTGAACGACGAACCCCACATCAACGATATCACTTATCTGACCACACTTGCGGGCTATGCCCACTGGCAACTCACCGGCGAAAGAGTGCTCGGCATCGGCGACGCCTCGGGAATGCTTCCCATCGACCAGGCAACAAAGAACTATTCGGCAGAAATGGTCGACAAGTTTGAAAACCTGATCGCGCCCAAAAAACTGAAGTGGCACCTGGCAGACATCCTCCCCAAAGTGCTTCTGGCCGGCGAAAATGCCGGTTTCCTTACCCCCGAAGGCGCGAAGAAGCTTGATGTGTCCGGACACCTGAAGCCGGGCGTTCCGCTCTGTCCGCCGGAAGGCGACGCAGGAACCGGAATGGTAGCGACCAACGCCGTAAAGCAGCGCACAGGCAATGTTTCGGCGGGAACTTCCTCATTCTCAATGATTGTGCTCGAAAAAGACCTTTCGAAGCCTTACGAAATGATTGACATGGTGACTACCCCCGACGGAAGTCCCGTGGCAATGGTACACTGCAACAACTGTACGTCCGACCTCAATGCGTGGATCAGCCTGTTCAAAGAATACCAGGAGCTTCTGGGCATTCCGGTTGACATGAACGAGGTATTCGGCAAGCTCTACAACCACGCTCTTGAAGGCGATGCTGATTGCGGAGGATTGATTGCTTACAACTACATATCCGGCGAACCCGTTACGGGACTTGCAGAAGGAAGGCCCCTGTTTGTGCGCTCGGCCAACGACAAGTTCAACCTCGCCAACTTCATGCGGGCCAACCTCTATGCTTCGGTAGGCGTTCTGAAAATCGGAAACGACATTCTTTTCAACGAAGAGAAAATCAAGGTCGACCGGATTACGGGACACGGCGGATTGTTCAAGACCAAGGGAGTGGCCCAGCGCATTCTGGCAGCAGCACTCAATTCGCCGATTTCGGTGATGGAAACAGCCGGCGAAGGAGGCGCGTGGGGAATCGCGCTTTTAGCTGCCTATCTCGTCAACAACGCGAAGAAACTGAATCTCGCCGACTATCTGGACGAATGCGTATTTGCAGGCAACACCGGTGTGGAAATAGCCCCCACCCGGAAGACGTCGCAGGATTCAACGCATACATCGAGAACTACAAGGCGGGGCTGCCGATTGAAGAAGCAGCCGTCAGAAGCAAAAAGATAAGCGCAAAGCCAAGAGCCTGCCTTGAATCTCCGCCAAGGCAACCACCAAACCGGATAGAACAGGATTCGGGCAGGCTTCCGGCAAGCACGACTTATGGAGAAAAAAACCGACCGGGACATTTTTCGCTTTTCCAGCGACAGATGCGGGAAATATCTCCGCCCGAACCAAGCCGAATGACGGACCAAAGCCATGCTTCTGCCGGAAAGAAACAGGAAAACGGCGGAAATATCTGTGAAAAACAAGAAAAACCATACAGCACCTTTGCTTTATTTCTACATAAGGATTATCTTTGCCAATACTAAAATTTAACAAGAAGGATATCTCGTATCCATTGTGTAATTATTTAACCAACTTATCAAACATGAACAACAAACGAGTAATGGACCATGCGGCAAACAACATCCGCATTCTGGCCGCATCAATGGTTGAAAAAGCAAAATCCGGCCATCCGGGAGGAGCAATGGGCGGAGCCGACTTCATCAATGTGCTCTACTCCGAGTTTTTGCAATACGATCCCCAGAACCCGAAATGGGAAGGCCGCGACCGTTTCTTCCTTGACCCCGGACACATGGCGCCTATGCTGTACGCGCAACTGGCACTAATCGGGAAATTCACGCTGGACGAACTGCAGCAGTTGCGCCAATGGGGCTCTCCCACTCCGGGACACCCCGAAGCTGACGTGGAACGCGGTATAGAAAACACATCCGGACCGCTGGGACAGGGACACGTGTTTGCCGTAGGTGCAGCCATTGCCGCAAAATTCCTTGCAGCACGCACGGGAAACCCGACTTTCGCAAAAGAAACAATCTACGCATATATCTCCGACGGCGGCATCCAGGAGGAAATCTCTCAGGGAAGCGGCCGTATCGCCGGACATCTCGGACTGGACAATCTGATCATGTTCTATGACGCGAACGAAATCCAGCTCTCAACCGAAACAAACGCCGTCACAACCGAAGACACGGCGATGAAATACCGTGCATGGGGATGGAACGTTCTCGAAATCGACGGAAACGACTGCGACGAAATCCGCAAGGCTCTCACCGCCGCCAAAGCTGAAGACAAGCGTCCGACCTTGATCATCGGACACTGCGTCATGGGCAAGGGCGCACGCAAGGCAGACAACACTTCATACGAACACAACTGCAAGACTCACGGCGCTCCGCTGGGAGGCGACGCTTACAGAAACACGATCGTCAACCTGGGAGGAAACCCGGACGATCCGTTCGTGATTTTCGATGACGTGAAAGAAATGTATGCAAACCGCGCAGAGGAACTGAAAAACGCTGTAGCAGCACGCCACGAGGAAGAAAACGCATGGGCGGCAGCTAATCCGGAGAAAGCCGCACAGCAGAAAGAGTGGTTCAGCGGAGCAGCACCCAAAGTTGACTGGGAGCATATCCAGCAGAAGGCGAACGATGCAACACGCAACGCTTCGGCAACGGTGTTGGGCGCATTGGCCCAGCAGGTGCCCAACATGATCTGTTCATCAGCCGACCTTTCCAACTCCGACAAGACCGACGGCTTCCTGAAGCAGACGCACTCGTTTGTCCGCGGAGATTTCAGCGGCGCATTCTTCCAGGCCGGCGTGGCCGAGCTGACAATGGCCTGCTGCTGCATCGGAATGGCGCTCCACGGAGGCGTAATCGCTGCCTGCGGAACATTCTTCGTATTCTCCGACTATATGAAACCGGCAGTCCGCATGGCTGCACTGATGCAGCTGCCCGTGAAGTTCATCTGGACACACGACGCATTCCGCGTGGGTGAAGACGGACCGACTCACGAACCGGTTGAACAGGAAGCTCAGATCCGCCTGATGGAAAAACTGAAAAACCACCACGGAAAGAACTCCATGCTGGTTCTCCGTCCTGCCGACGCTGAAGAAACCACCGTATGCTGGAAAATGGCAATGGAGAACACAGACACCCCGACAGCGCTGATTCTCTCACGCCAGAACATCAACATGCTTCCGGAAGGAACCGACTACAGCCAGGCTGCCAAGGGAGCATACATCGTTGCAGGCTCTGACGAAAACCCGGACGTGATTATGGTTGCATCCGGATCCGAGGTTTCCACACTGGTTGCCGGCGCAGAGCTTCTGCACAAGGACGGCATAAAGACACGCGTTGTTTCCGTTCCGTCTGAAGGACTGTTCCGCAGCCAAAGCAAGGAATACCAGGAAAGCATCATCCCGACAGGAGCCAAAATGTTCGGACTTACCGCCGGCCTGCCCGTCAATCTGTTGGGACTGGTGGGAGCAAACGGCAAAATCTGGGGACTGGAATCATTCGGTTTCTCCGCTCCCTACAAGGTGCTTGACGAAAAGCTCGGCTTCACGGCAGAGAATGTATATAACCAAGTAAAGTCAATGCTCTGATGAAAGTGATAGGACTGGCTTCCGACCATGCGGGATTTGAACTGAAGCAGTATGTAAAGAAATGGCTGGAAGCAAAAGGATGGGAATACAAGGACTTTGGTACGTATACTGCCGACAGCTGCGACTATCCCGACTATGCGCATCCGCTGGCTGCGGCTGTGGAAAAAGGCGAATGCTATCCGGGGATCGCCATCTGCGGAAGTGGAGAAGGAATCAGCATGACCCTCAACAAACACCAGGGTATTCGCGCCGCTCTGTGCTGGATTCCTGAGATAGCCCATCTGGCACGCCTGCACAACGACGCCAACATATTGGTTATGCCGGGACGATTTATCGATACGGATATGGCCGACAAAATCATGACCGAATTCTTCAGCACTTCTTTCGAAGGAGGACGTCATCAGGCACGTATCGACAAAATTCCCGTAAAATGACACCGGACAACCGTTGAACGGACGCAAGGGGAACGGCGGACAAAAACCGCCTTCCCTCTACTATACTCAAAGCAGATTGACGTAAACAGGAACAGATATTTTTAAATTGCGTTAATCTGTTTTTTTTGATACCATCTCTTTTACTATGTTTGTAAACAAATTTATGCAACCATGAAAAAATACCTATTCATCTTGCTGGCTCTGCTCCCGCTGCTGGGATCGGCCAAAGACAAGAAAGACAACTCAGACCCGAAATACCTGGCCGGGGCTGTTACGACAGACGATGAAGGCAAAGTCTGCTTCACCAAAGAAATCAGCGTTCCGTCATTGTCGAAAGCCAAACTGTTCGACATCATGCTCAGCTGGGCAAACAACCGCTTCAAGCAGAACGGCGACCTGATAAGCCGGGTGGTCTATACAAACGAGGAAAAAGGAGATATCGCGGCTACCGCTGAAGAGTATATCATATTCTCATCATCCGCACTTTCGCTCGACCGGACACGCATCTATTACCAGTTTTTCATCAACGTGAATGAAGGCGCATGCAAACTCACCATGACGCGCATCCGTTACTGGTATGACGAAAACCGCGACGGAGGACAGAAATACAGCGCAGAAGAATGGATTACGGACGACATGGCGCTGAACAAGAAGAAAACCAAGCTCGCCCCCATCTGCGGAAAATTCAGACGGGAAACCATCGACCTGAAAGATGACCTGTTCAAGAGCGCAACGGATGCCGTCGGCGAACATACGCTGGCCAATGCTGCACAGGCAGCGGTTGCGATGCAACAGCCGGCAGCCGCTCCAAGCATTACGGGCGAACTGAAAGACGTGAAGCTGGAACAGCTTCCGGCCAACTTGAACGAGATAGCTGCAAACGGCAAGATTACGCTCACTGCAAACGAAGAGGAAGTGGAAATCAAGGCCGAGAACTGGGGAGGCTTCGGAAAACTCTTCAACAAGGATGTGGCCTATACGCTGATCGACCAGAGCCGGATTGCCGTAAGCGCAATGGCGGAACATGCCGACACTTATACGGTTTCGTTCTATATGCCGGGGGCTGCACAGCCCAGTGTCATCATCACGTGCAAGAAATCCATGTCGAAAGACATGAGCGCCGATGAACTAAAGACGCTCAGCCAGTCGATAGACACATCAAAATCATACAAGATGTATATCGGTGAAATCACCCGGATACAAATGAGATGACAGCCGTTGTGCGGCGGCGGAAAAACGGGACTCCATCAGACGGAGCTCCCGTTTTTTTTATTTTCCGTAAAAGAGGTACAACCCTCCGTAATCCGGATACAAGCATTCTGTATCAATAAAGCTAATTTTGCATCAGAATCTTTAAGAAACTGTTTTGAATTTATCGTGTGCTGATTTGGGATGAGTTTTTGAGGCATTTCCGTTTGTGTGATGAGGAAGATAGCGGGCTATCTGACGAAGAACAGAAGCGGAAAAGACCAAAAAATAGCCCAAAGCACACACGAAAACGAATACATCAAGCCAAGAAAAACTTTTTGGAGAAATTCAAAACAGTTTCTTATTATAATCCGCGTAAATCTGCGGTAAAAAGGCACTCACCCGAACTCAATCCCTTCTTTTCCCTGCGTGATTTCCCCGTGCCTGTTCTTCGCCACGATCAGCTCACGCCTCGGCGAGCCGCCGTTATCCGGACACCACAGCATCAGCACCAGGTCGGCATCCTGCTCGATCGCGCCGCTCTCGCGCAGGTGCCGGAGCTCCGGACGGTGGTCATACGACGACTCGACCTGACGGTTCAGCTGGCTCGACACGATTACCGGGCAGTCCAGCATACGGGCCAGCGACTTCAGCTTGCGGGTACACTCCGACACCTCCTGCTCGCGCGTCCTCCCGTGCTTCGCAACCACCCCCAGCAGCTGAAGATAGTCCACAATCACCAGATCCACTCCCCGCTTCGCCTTCATCCCCTTCGCGATGCAGCACAGCTGGTCGATGCTGATGTACGGCGTGTCGTCGATATACAGCGGCAGGCCTCCCACCCGCTTCAGCGCCAGGTCCAGACAAGCCATGTCACTCTCCGAAACGATTCCGCGCTTCACCGGCCTGTAGTCAATCCCGCTGTCAACGAGCAGCATCCGCTCGCCCACCTCCACGTTCATCATCTCCAGCGTGAAGAACAGCACAGTGTATCCCTCCTTCGCCGCCGTCGTAGCGAAGCGCAGGTCAAGCTGCGTTTTTCCCATGCCCGGACGCGCGGCTGTCAGAATCAGGTTTCCCGGCTGCCACCCTCCGGTGATCTCATCCAGCTTCGGGATGCCCGTCGGAATGCCGGTCACTCCCTGCCTGCTGCCCGACACACGCCTGCGTATGCGCTCCATCGTCAGCTCCATCACCTCGTCCACCCGCTTGAGGTGACTCTCCAGCGGCGAGCGGTTGAGCAGCAGGTCCAGCTCCTTCTGCAGGCGGATCACCTGCTCCAGCACGTCGACGGTCATATCCTCGCACCCGGCAATCTCGGCCGAAAGGATCTTCCACAGCTCCCTGCGCACGTAATACTCATACAGAATCAGGCAGTGGCGCTGGATGTGCGCCGACGAAAGCATCGTCCGCGTCACGGTGACCACTCCCAGCGGACCTCCCGCCCGCTCGAGCGTACCCAGTTGCCTGAGCTCTTCCGTCACTACCAGAATGTCGATGGGTTTGTTTGCGTTGAATGCCGACACGACGGCTTCATAAATCAGCCGGTGCTTCTCGATGTAAAACATATCCGGATTCAAGCCTCCCAGGACTTCTCCGGCAACCGCCGTGTCAATGAGCAGCGCGCCCAGCACAGCCTCTTCAATTTCTTCGTTGTAGATCATTTTTTCAAAATTTAAAGTCAACTTTTTTGTTTTTACCACAGAGGGCACAGAGTTATTTTTACCGCAGATTGACGCAGATTATCGCAGATTATCCTCTAACTTCTCTAACTCCTCTAACTCCTCTAACTCCTCTAACTCCTTCTTTAACTCCTTCTTTAACTTCTCTAACTCCTCTAACTCCTCTAACTCCTTCTTTAACTCCTCTAACTTCTCTAACTCCTCTAACTCCTTCTTTAACTCCTCTAACTCCTCTAACTCCTCTAACTCCTTTAACTCCTTTAACTCCTTTAACTCCTTTAACCGCAAACCAACAACCTACCTCATGAAGCTCCTGTACTTCAAGTAATTCAGCCCCGTCCGCACATGCTCCATGCTTGCCAGCGAATAGAAATAGTCCTCCATCCGCTCCACGGCCAGCACACGCTCCTCCGGTGTCAGTGCGGTCCAGGCGTGCATGGCAAGAAACCGGTCGTGCGGTGTCAGGCGCGCACGCTGGTGGTAAAGCCTCCAGAACTCGTCGAAGTCCGCCTTCTCCTTCTCGCTCATGAGCGCCTCGCCCACCGATTTCGGCGAAATCTCCCTGCGCCGCAGCCGGCACGTTTCCTCATAGTTCATCCACGTAAACAGCGACGATTCGCGGTTGCGGTAACTCATCTTCAGCAGCAGCGCCCGCTTCAGTTGCCCCAGCAGGCGCAGCGTCCGCTTTTTCGACCAGTGCAGCTCTTCCGAAAGGCCGCTTACCGTGGCGTACATCTCTCCCATTTTCAGCCCCCCTTCTCCGCCCTCGTCGTCGTAGCAGCAGCGCAGCAGAATCATCACGCAAGCCTGCGCGTCGTTTTTCACAGGCGTGCTGTCGAACATCAGTTCCAGCAGCCTGCGAGGCAGCACAATCTGTCCCCCTCTTCTCGGATTTTCCAAAACAGCCATCAAATGTTTCATAGTCAGTAAAATTTTAAAATCAGAAATGCGACTCCATTCCGAATCACGGCACAAATATCAGCATTATAAAATTAAAAATATAGCCATGGATGGCTATGCCGCATTTTTTATTTGATTTAATCAAAACTTTAAACTAAATATGTTAAGCTTTTCGGAGAGAGAATTCTTTCGGGAGCGGTTATATTTCTGTTTTACAGAAGGTTAAGTTCTGTTTTTGTTGCAACCGCCTCAGGACGTCAAGGGAGGGTACCACGAAAGTCACACTTAAATCACTGTTTATTAATAGGTTACAAGCACGAGGAACCACGAACGACACCACGAAACCTCAAACACACCTTATTAATAAAGAAAAAATAAAGAAAGAAACCCCTACCCCTTTGAATTTTGCTTCTTCGAGAAACGGGAGAAAGGCGATATTTTTTTTCGCCAAAGTGAAATTTAATGTAATTTAAACTTTAGACTTATGAAAAAAGGCATCTACAAAAGCGTCAGTCTGACCGAAGAAGAAAAAATGGAACACGCCATCCTGGTATGCAGCTTTTTCCGCTCCACATTCAAGCGGCTGTCCGTCACCATCACCGAACTGACGATCATCACGGGGCTGACCAGCCATGCGTTCACCGACCTTTCCCGCAACTTCAGCGTGAAGACCCTGGCGCTGCTGTCGCTCGGGATGATGGAAGTATCGGAACGGTCGATCAGGATAACAAGGCTCCTTGCGCTGGCACGGACGGCAATCCACACGAGGCAATCGCTGGTTATCCGGCTGGCTGACGACACCGACACGCTCCGGCAAAGGAGAGCACGTGCTTATCGGTCCGGCAAAGAGGCGCAGGAAACGGGGCTGAGCGGGCCGCAAGGTTACGGCTCGCCCAGGTATCTGACAATCAGTTCCACCTCCGGGCGGAGGAAGAACCACCGGTTTTTCACATATCCGGCTTCGGTCAGGGCAGCGTGCAGTGCCTCGCAGCGCCTGATCCAGCGGTTGAGATTGTTTAGTGCCTGTTTTTTCGCCGCGTACGGGAAGTAAAGCTGTGCAAGCTCACTTTTTCTGTACACTCTCATGCGGAAGGGTCGTTCGTCCGGCTCTTCCGCCATTCTTTTCAAATAGCTGATTCTTTCCATAGTCACATGAATTTTTCGTTTAATCAACCATAAATATACTGATTTTCTGTGAATTATGCAAGGAATTGGGGAAGAAGTTGGGGAAGAAGTTAGAGGAGTTAGAGGAGTTAGAGGAGTTAGAGAAGTTAGAGGAGTTAGAGGAGTTAGAGGAGTTAAAGGAGTTAGAGGAGTTAAAGGAGTTAGAGGAGTTAAAGGAGTTAGAGGAGTTAGAGAAGTTAGAGAAGTTAGAGAAGGTAGAGAAGGTAGAGGATAATCTGCGTCAATCTGCGGTAAAAATAACCCCGTGATACTCTGTGGCCTCTGTGGTGCCCCCCAAACATAACGGGTAAAACAACATCACTTAACGGGTTATTTTGAGTTAAATGATGGGAAAAATAAAAAAAAATGCCCCATCACTTTGAACAATAGATAAAATGGCCTATTTTTGCATCCGTGCGGAACAATAAACCATTTTACCCGCCCCAAATGGGACAGGTAACGGCGAAGCCTACTTATACCGCAACTTATTAAGATAGAATTTGTAACCGATTTGTAACAGCAGAAAAAACTGCCACAAATCAAAAACTCTACAAGCATTCATGAAAGTATTCAAACTGCTCTGCATGATTGTCCTCACAGCGCTGACGGGCGCATGCACTTCCCTACAAAAAAGTTCCGTATCTCCAAAACTCGGAAACAGTCGACTTATCCCAACTTCCCAAATCACTTTATGACGCGAAGATCATGCCGAAGGATTTGCTCACCATCACGGTAAGTACCACGGATCCGCAGGCGGCAGTGCCGTTTAATCTGACAGTTCCGAACGCCATAAGCATCTCACAAAGCAACAGCCTGACATCCCAGCCTGTACTCCAGCAATATCTGGTAGACAATGAAGGAAATATTGACTTCCCCGTTTTGGGAAAGCTCCACATCGGCGACATGACCAAGACCGACGTGGAAAAGATGATCCAGCAGAAGCTTCAGCCCTACCTGAAAGAAACGCCCATCGTAAACGTGCGTATGGTCAACTACAAGATTTCCGTATTGGGCGAAGTAACTTCTCCGGGGACATTCACCGTTTCAAACGAAAAGGTAAACATATTCGAAGCTCTTGCCCTTGCAGGCGACATGACCATCTGGGGACGGCGCGACAACGTGAAGCTGATGCGTGAAGACAGTCAGGGTGAACGGAAAATCGTGGAACTGGACCTGAATGATGCGAATGTCATCGGCTCGCCCTACTTCTACCTCCAGCAGAACGACGTGGTTTATGTCACGCCGAACCAGAAGAAAGCCAAAAACTCCGATGTAGGCACACAGACCTCTTTCTGGTTCTCCGGCGTATCGATACTCATTTCTCTCGCCACGCTGATCGTGACGCTGACCAATTAAAAGCGGCTCTTTCAGGAGGGTGTGTCAAAACAGAATTTAGCTCCATCGAAAATAATGTCATGTTGAACGAAGCATTTTGATCAGGATGACAGAATGAAAGCTGATTTATATTTTCACCTGCTTTAATAAACCGTCAATCATTAATTACCAAAATTCAACAACCAAACTGCAATGAAAGAAGAACTCTATACCGACTCGTTCGAAAATGAAGAAGAAAAGCCCGTAGACTACAAGGCCATCCTGATGGAATACCTGATGTACTGGCCCTGGATTGTGGGGTGCGCAGCAGCGGCACTGATTATCTGCTTTATATACCTCCGCTTCCAGACACCTGTCTATAACGTCAACGCCACGGTACTGATCAAAGAGAGCGACCCCAAACAGGGCGGTTTCGGCAGCGGCATGATCGAAGACATGCAGTCGCTCGGCATGATTTCCATGGCGAGCAAATTCGACAACGAGGTAGAAATCATCCAGTCGCGCAACCTGGTGCAGAAGGTGGTCGAGAAGCAGAACCTGTACATCCATTATGCACAGAAACGCAGTTTCGGCTATCCGACCGAACCGTATAAGAACAGTCCTGTCAGCGTATGGATGACTCCGCAGGAAGCGCAGAAGCTCTACGCTCCCCTGAAAATGGAAATCACCCGGCAGCCGGACGGATCAGCCGACGTTACCGCACGCTACGTAAGCGAACGGGAGGGCGACGAGCAGGAAACAACCCAGCATTTCGACAAGCTGCCTGCCATACTCAACCTTCCTGTGGGTGTCGTAACGCTCGCCGACAATACCCTGCCCAAAGACACGCTGGCAAAGGCTCCCGAAATCAAGGAAGCGCTTGCGGTGGAAGCGACCATCCAGTCGCCCGTTTCTGTAGCCGCAGGCTATAAAGCCAGACTGTCGGCCGAACCCACCAGCAAAACCACCAGCATCGTGGCACTGAATCTGAACGAAACGAACACCGCGCGGGCTGCCGACTTCATCAATACCCTCGTGGCACTCTATAACGAAGATGCCAACAACGACAAGAACGAGGTGGCAAGCAAAACCGCTGAATTCATCGACGGGCGTATCCAGATTATCAACAAGGAACTGGGAACGACCGAGGCTGAACTTGCCAGCTACAAGCAGCAGGCAGGGCTGACCGACCTGACCAGCGACGCCCAGCTCGCCTTGCAGGAAAACTCACAATACACGCAGAAGCGTGCGGAAAACAGCACCCAGCTCCGGCTGGTCGAGTTCCTGCAGGGATACATCAACAACCCCGAAAACGAATGGGAGGTGATACCCGCCAATGTGGGATTAAGCGACCAGGGATTGAGCAGCGCCATCGACAACTACAACCAGATGCTGATCGAGCGCAAGCGCCTGCTCCACACTTCTTCCGAAAATAACCCTGCGGTGAAGACACTGGATGCCGGCATCCGTGCCATGCGCGTCAATGTGCAGACCACGGTAGAGAGCGTGAAGAAAGGGCTCCTCATCACCCAGTCTGACCTCAACCGTCAGGCGGAACGCTACGAATCGCGCATCAGCAGCGCCCCCCAGCAGGAACGCGAACTGGTGAGCATCGCGCGCCAGCAGGAAATCAAGGCGAACCTCTACCTGATGCTGCTGCAGAAGCGTGAGGAAAACGCCATCACCCTTTGCCGCTACCGCCAACAACGGACGTATCATCAATACGCCGATGGCAAGCAGCGCTCCGGTATCGCCCAACGGGAAAATGTACTACCTGGTTGCCCTGATACTGGGCATTGCGGCTCCGGTGGGATTCCTCTACCTGCGCAACCTCCTCAAGTTCAGGATTGAAACCCGGACCGATATCGAGAAGATAACCAGCATCCCGGTAATCGGCGACGTGCCCCATACCGACCTTTCCAAGGAAAACCCCATCGTGATCCGGGAGAACAAGAACGACCTGATGGAAGAGATTTACCGCTCCGTCCGCACCAACGTGCAGTATATGCTGCGCCCGGGCGAAAAGGTCATCCTTTTCACTTCCACCACTTCGGGCGAAGGCAAGAGCTTCAATGCGGGCAACCTTGCCGTCAGCCTTGCCTACATGGGCAAAAAAGTGATTATCGTCGGACTGGACATCCGCAAGCCGGGACTGAACAAGGTGTTCAAGCTGTCGCGCAAGGAACGGGGCATCACCCAGTATCTTGCCGATCCGACCCTGCCGCTGGAAAGCCTCTGGCAGCAGTCGGAAATCTCGCCCAATCTCTACATTCTCCCCCGGCGGACAGGTGCCGCCCAATCCGACCGAGCTGGTGGAACGCGACGCGCTGAAGAAAGCCATCGACACGCTCCGCGAACGCTTCGACTATGTAATCCTCGACACCGCCCCCATCGGCATGGTGACGGATACGCAGATCATCGCCCGCCAGGCGGACATGAGTATCTACGTCTGCCGCGCCGACTATACCCAGAAGGCAGACTTCGAGGTAGTCAACGCCCTCCGCGCCGAGAAGAAGCTCCCGAACATGTGCATCCTGCTCAACGACATAGACATGGACAAACGCCAGAACGGCTACTACTACGGCTATGGCAAGTACGGCAAATACGGCAAGTACGGCTATGGCAAGAAGTACGGTTACGGATATGGCTACGGATATGGGAAGTAGAGTTGGAGTTAAATTAAAGAAGTTAAAGGAGTTAGAGAAGTTAGAGGAGTTAGAGGAGTTAGAGGAGTTAGAGGAGTTAGAGGAGTTAGAGGAGTTAGAGGAGTTAGAGGAGTTAGAGGAGTTGAGAAGTTAGAGGAGTTAGAGAAGTTAGAGAATAATCCGCGTAAATCTGCGGTAAAAAAATAAACCCCTGTGATACTCCGTGCCCTCTGTGGTAACAAGGAGTTAAAGAAAATATACAAAACGACAGCAAGTCCGAAATATATAAAAAACGATTATAACATGAAGTCAACAGCTGAATATCTGGCATTATTGCGACAATATAAAAAAGCAAAAGCCATAGCATATGGAATAAAGATGTTAGGCATATTTGGCTCTGTAGCCCGAAACGAACAGACTGAGGACAGCGATATTGACATCGTTTATGAAGGTGAAGCAAATATCTTGCTTCGCTCCCGTATCCGTACAGAACTTGAAAACCTGTTAGGCTGTAAAGTTGATTTGATACGCTTCCGAAAGCAAACAGAAAACACTCCATTCGGACAAGCAATCCTCAAAGATCTCATTCTCGTATGAACATAGAACAACGAATATGTCAGATGTTGGGGCGCATAGAGGAATCTATTGAATTGATTCAAAGCCAAACCGGAAAAATAAACAAAGCAGATGATTTCTTGCAAAGCCAGGAAGGTATGTTTATTTTAAGCGGAATCTGCATGCAATTGATTTACATCGGAGAAAACGTAAAAGCCATTGATGCAAAAACCCACCATAATTACCTGATAAAATATCCACAAATACCTTGGAGTGATATAATGGGACTGCGTGATATCATCGCCCATGAATACCACCGCATAGATGAAGAGGAAATTTTTAACGTTATAACGAAAGACCTTCCAAAACTTGCCAAAGCCATCAATCAAATGAAATCCGACTTAGGAACAAATCATTATTAAAGAAGTTAAAGGAGTTAGAGGAGTTAGAGGAGTTAGAGAATAATCCGCGATTAAAAAATTAAAAACCTGTGGCACTCCGTGCCCTCTGTGGTAACAAGGAGTTAAAGGAGTTAGAGAAGTTAGAGGAGTTAAAGAATAATCTGCGAAAATCCGCGATAAAAATAAAAAACCTGTGGCACTCCGTGCCCTCTGTGGTGAACAACAATAAACAAACAGTATGAAAGGAATTGTATTAGCCGGCGGCAGCGGCACACGCCTCTACCCCATTACGAAAGGAGTCAGCAAACAACTGCTCCCCATCTTCGACAAACCGATGATTTACTACCCGGTATCCACACTGATGCTGGCAGGAATCCGGGACATTCTGATCATATCTACCCCCACAGACCTCCCCTCATTCAGACGGCTGCTCGGCGACGGAAGCAATTTCGGCGTGCGCTTTGAATATGCAGAACAACCTTCTCCCGACGGACTGGCGCAAGCCTTCCTCATCGGAGAACAGTTCATCGGAAACGATGCGGTCTGCCTCGTGCTGGGCGACAACATCTTCCACGGCAACAGCTTCACCGTCATGCTGAAAGAAGCGGTCAGAACTGCCGAACAGGAAAGCAAGGCCACCGTATTCGGCTACTGGGTGAGCGACCCCGAACGCTACGGCGTGGCGGAGTTCGACAAAAACGGCAACTGCCTGAGCATTGAGGAGAAACCCGAGCACCCCAAGTCAAACTATGCGGTGACCGGACTTTATTTCTACCCGAATAAGGTGGTTGAGGTGGCAAAGGGCATCAAGCCTTCCGCACGCGGCGAACTGGAAATCACCAGCGTCAACCAGCGTTTCCTTGCCGACAAGGAACTGAAGGTGCAGACCCTCGGACGCGGCTTTGCATGGCTCGACACCGGCACGCACGACTCCCTTGCCGAAGCGTCTACCTACATTGAGGTAATCGAAAAGCGGCAGGGACTGAAGGTGGCGTGTCTGGAAGGCATCGCCTACCGCATGGGATGGATCACTGCCGAAAAGCTGCGCGAAGAGGCACAGCCCATGCTCAAGAACCAGTACGGACAGTACCTGCTGAAAGTGATCGACGAGGTAAAGCGCACAGGAGAAGCGAACCTCGGCTAATTGTACTTTTGCAAACCACAGACTGACACAGATTAGCGCAAAATGGAAAAAGATTTGATCTGCGTAATCTGCGGTTAAAGACACGGACAACAATGAACATCATAAAAACTGAAATAGACGGCGTGGTAATTATCGAGCCGCGCCTGTTCAAAGACGACCGGGGCTATTTCTTCGAGTCGTATTCCGAAAAAGACTTCAACGCCCAGGTGCGTGAAATCAAGTTTGTACAGGATAACGAAAGCAAGTCCTCCTACGGGGTGCTGCGCGGCCTGCACTTCCAAAAACCTCCTTATGCGCAAAGCAAGCTGGTACGGGTGATCAAGGGTGCTGTGCTCGATGTGGCGGTAGACATCCGCAAAGGCTCCCCCACCTTCGGCAAGCACGTGGCGGTTGAGCTGACCGAAGACAACCACCGCCAGTTCTTCATCCCCAGAGGCTTCGCCCACGGATTCAGCGTGCTCACCCCCCGAAGTCATCTTCCAGTACAAGTGCGACAACTTCTATGCTCCCCAAAGCGAAGGCGCACTGGCATGGGATGATCCGGACCTCGGCATCGACTGGTGCATCCCGTCCGACAAGATTATCCTCTCGGAAAAAGACAGGCACCACCCCCGCCTGAAAGACGCGGAATGGCTCTTCGATTACAACGGACAATTGTATTGATTAGGAGGAGTTAGAGGAGTTAAAGAGGAGTTAGAGGAGTTAAAGAGGAGTTAGAGGAGTTAAAGGAGTTAGAGGAGTTAAAGGAGTTAGAGAAGTTAAAGGAGTTAGAGAAGTTAGAGAAATAATCCGCGTAAATCTGTGTAAATCCGCGGTAAAAAACAAAACGACAAACATGAACATCCTAATAACCGGAGCAAACGGCCAGCTCGGCAACGAAATGCAGCGCGTGGCAAAAACCAGCTCCAACCATTACATATTCACTGACGTAGCCCAGCTCGACATCACCGACCGTGAAGCCGTGCTGAGAGCCGTAAAAGACAACAGCATACAGGTCATCGTGAACTGCGCCGCCTACACCAACGTGGACAAAGCGGAAGACGACCGCGCAACTGCCGACCTGATCAACAACAAAGCGGTTGAGAACCTGGCAATCGCAGCCAGAGAAAACGACGCGACCCTCATCCACATATCCACCGACTATGTGTTCAAGGGCGACCGCTGCACCCCCTGCCGGGAAGACTGGGAGACCGACCCGCTGGGAGTATACGGCATCACCAAGCTTGCCGGAGAAAAAAGCATCGAACGCACCGGATGCCGGCACATCATCATCCGCACCGCCTGGCTTTACTCTCCTTTCGGCAAGAACTTCGTGAAAACCATGCAGAAGCTCACCGCCGAGAAGGACAGCCTGAAAGTGGTGTTCGACCAGGTGGGCACCCCCACATACGCCGGCGATCTGGCAGACGCAATTGCCCGCATCATCGAAACCGGACAGCTCGGCAAGCAAGGCATCTACCACTTCAGCAACGAAGGCGTCTGCTCGTGGTACGACTTTGCCAGGGAAATCTGCGAGTTGAGCGGCCACACCTGCAACATCCAGCCCTGCCACAGCGACGAGTTCCCCAGCAAGGTGAAACGTCCCCACTTCTCCGTCCTCGACAAGACCAAGATCAAGGACACCTTCGGCATCGAAGTACCCTACTGGAAAGACTCGCTGAAGAAGTGCATCAGGGAGCTGGCGGCCAACAACGGGCAGTGACACCCTACCCTTCAAGGTACCGGAATACGCTGAAGGGACACAAATACAATACGAAAGATTATGGACTGAAAAAGCTGCTGGCAATATCTTAAGATTTGAGGGGAACAAGGACGCTGCAACACGCTGCATGCGCTGTGGGGAAGATTAAAAAAGATATTGGTTTGCGGCTGAAAAAAAGAATTCAGTACAGTTACTTCCACGGAATCTAACAAAACAAATACCCAATTATTAAAAGTCCAACAAATCAACAGACTGACAAGCATGCTTTAACCGACAGCAACAATCCAACAGTTGAAATTTGAAACTCATACAAAAATCAAGGTATAATAAAATAAGAATTAATAGGTTTAGTTTTATAGATTAAGATTATGACAAATACTGCTGAAAATAATAAGCGGATAGCGAAGAATACACTATTTCTATATGTCAGAATGCTCTGTACCCTCATCATAAACTTATACACGAGCCGCGTTGTTCTCAATGCTTTAGGGGCAAATGATTTCGGTATATACAATGTGGTTGGTGGACTTGTCATAATGTTTTCTGCTCTTTCCGGTTCTATTTCTTCATCAATCCGTAGATTTCTAACAATTGAACTCGGAACTGGAAATATCAAAAAATTAAAGATTGTTTTTTCTTCTTCCTTAACTATCCAGTTTTTATTTTCAGGAATAATCTTCATAATAGCAGAAACCATTGGTATTTGGTTTCTGAATACTCAAATGAATATATCTGAATCTAGAATGACAGCAGCAAACTGGTGCTTCCAATGCTCTGTCTTAACTTTAATACTCAATCTCATTTCTATTCCATATAATGCTGCAATTGTCGCACACGAACATATGGCTACATACGCCTATATTGGTATACTTGAAACCATATTAAAACTCATCATAGTTTTCTTCCTATTAATATCTCCATACGACAAATTAATTTTTTACTCTTGTCTACTTCTAGGCATCGCAGCATTTATACGATTAATTTATGGATTGTACTGCAAAAAAAAAATTCGAAGAATGTCATTGGTCATTTACATTTGACAAACAATTGTTAAGAAAAAAAATGCTTAGTTTCTCAGGATGGAATTTTTTAGGCGTGATTTCATCGGCTTTAAGAGATCAAGGCGTAAATATTGTTATGAACATTTTTTATATGGTCCAATCGTCGTAAATGCAGCAAGAGGTATTTCAATGCAAGTCAATTCGGCAATTAATAGCTTTGTTGTAAATTTTACAATGGCCTTAAATCCTCAAATCACAAAAAATTATGCTGCTGGAAATATTAAATATATGAATATTCTTATTAAACAAGGATCAAAACTATCCTTCTATATGCTTTTACTATTATCACTTCCCATACTCATAAAAACAGAATTTATCTTAAAACTGTGGCTAGAAAATGTTCCAGAATATACAACACAATTTGTACGCCTCATATTAATATTTTCCATGTGTGAATCATTATCTTATCCAACAATTACAGCAATATATGCAAATGGAAATATAAAAAAACATGAGTTATTAGTAAGTGGTATTCAAATGTTAAATTTTCCACTATCATATATATTTCTTAAACTGGGCGGTGTGCCTTATTGGACTATTGCTTTTTATATTTTCATCCATATGCTGTTTAATAGTTCGACTTTTCATCGCAAAGTCCCTAATACAAATTGACATTAAAAATTTTTCTTTTTAATGTCTGTTTCAGAGTATTCATAATTTTCGTTATTTCAGCAAGTATCCCCTTTTTAATTAAAGACTTTTTCCCCTGACAATTTTCTTTCATTTATAGCTTTTAGCTTCATTATAATGATTTACACATTAGTTGTAATATATTTTATTGGCTGTAATACACATGAACGTTCACTCGCCAATAAAGTCATCATAGGATTTATCAAAAAATAAAAGCACATTAATATTTAGCAAAGAATTACTTGGATTGAAACTCAATTAAAAACTTCTTAAATGATTACTTCTAAAGATAAAAAAGATTGCTGTGGATGCTCAGCGTGTATGTCTGCATGTAACAAAAAAGCAATCACAATGGTAGCTGATAGCACATTAGGTTTTCTTTACCCCCAAATAGATGCATCACTTTGCGTTAATTGTGGAAAATGCGATTTAATATGCCAATTCAAAGATAATTACAATAGGTATGACAATTACAATAAACCTTATGTATATGCAATGCGTTCTCTTGATGAAAAAGAGTTAATGAAAAGTCAAAGTGGTGCAGCGTTCTTTTGTTTTATCTAATATAATATTAGAAGAAGGTGGTATTGTATATGGTGCAGTTTTTGATAAAAACTTTAATGTTATCCATAGTAGAGCCGCCACAAAAAGAAGAAAGAGAAAAATGAGAATGTCAAAATACGTTCAAAGTGACATACAAAATATATATCCTCTCATAAAAAATGACCTTTTAGAAGGGAAAAAAGTCTTATTCTCCGGAACACCATGCCAAGTTGCCGGTATTCGTTCATTTCTTGGTAAAAAATTATCTGAAAAGCTTTATACTATTGACATAATCTGCCATGGAGTACCTTCTCCAAAGGTTTGGAGTGATTACCTCAAGTACTTAAAGAAAAAGTATCATAAGAGTATTATTTCTATAATTACTCGTGACAAAAAAATATGGATGGGCCTCCCATAATGAAACATATATTCTAGAAAACGGAACGGAAAAAACTAGAGCAACATTCCGAGAATTATTTTATAGACACTATATTGTGAGAGACAGCTGCAGTAATTGTAAGTTCACAAATACCAAACGCGTATCAGACATAACAATTGGAGATTTTGGGGATGGGAAAAATATCATGATGATTTTATGGATAACAAGGGAATTTCTTTGATATATATCAATTCCGACAAAGGAAAGGAACTATTTGAAAAGACCAAATCCAAAGCTATTATAAAACCAAGCAACATACAAGAAAAGCCTTCAGCCACAATTACAACACCCCATCGCATTACCCAATAATAGACAAGAGTTCATCAATGATTATAAAAAGCATAATTTCCACTACATTGCAAATAAATACAGTGATACAAGTTTATATTATCAGTTTCATTCTTTCATATTTAACTTATTAGCAAATTAAAAAAATGAAGATAGGTATCCTTACATTCCATTGTGCCCACAATTATGGTGCTGTCCTACAAGCCTATGGCCTACAAGAATATCTAAAGAATATTGGTCATGAAGTCTACATCATTGATTTTCGCCCTTCATATATAACCAATGGCTACCAAAAATTTTCTAAATTCTACTGGCTTGATAAAAAGCCTGGTATTCTCCTAAAAAAAATAAAGACAGAGCCACTAATTTTTATTCAACGATACTTAAGATGGAAATCTTTCAATTCTTTTATTAATAAAAAGAATGAATTTATCTCCACTCCAGAATTTAAACAAATATAATTTTGATGCTATAATAGTTGGAAGTGATCAAATATGGAACTCAAAAATATCAAATGGAAAATTTGAAGATATTTATTTTGGACAAGGAGCTAATTGCATAAAGATTTCTTATGCCGCAAGCAGTCGTTCGAGAATATTAACATCTTATGAAAAAGAGTATTATATTCAACATTTACCACAGTTTAAGGCCATAAGTGTTCGAGAAAACTCTCTCAAAGAACTACTACAACCTTTAGTAAACACACCCATTCAAACAACCCTAGATCCTACATTATTAGCAGGTGCAAATATATTCGCAAATATTTCTACAAAATTTAAGAAAAAAATTTTATACTCTTATATGAAGTAGAAGAACATCCCGATGCATATAGAATTGCAAAATCATTGAAGAATCAACTAAGAACGACTCTCATAGAACTAGTTGCACCATTATCTGTAAAACGATTATTCAAAAAAAATCAAACTGCATCACCAGAAGACTTTATTGGTTATATACAAAATGCTGCATGCATAGTCACCTCCTCATTTCATGGCGTTGCACTATCGATACTATTTAATAAACCGTTTTATGCCTTACGACAAAATACAGATGCAGACCTAAGGACTGAGAGTTTACTGAATATGCTAAAACTTGAAGATAGATTTATCAATTTAAATTCCACTCCATGTTTCTCGTCCATAGATTACACTGTTCCCAATGTATATCTTGCTAACGAACGAGAAAAATCTATCATTTTCTTAAAAGAAGCACTATCATAATGAAAATAGCTATCATAAATCCATCAATGCGCTTAGCCGGTGGCGTAGAACGTGTTATTGCACTCCAAGTCAATGCCTGGGTTGAACAATATAATCATGATGTTGTAATTATCACACAAGCAGATTCTAGCTGTACGTCTTTTTTATAAATTAAACGACAAAGTTAGAATTGTATATGTCGGTGATTTAATATATAGAAACATTTTCGATAAAATGCGAATTATTCGAATGTTTCGTAAAAGGAATCAAAGAATATCACAATATAAAAAAGTCATCAAAAAAGAAAAACCTGATATAATAATATCTACAATGCAAGGAGAAGAAAACTTTTTTCTCAGAAAAATTGCAAATAAAACTCCTATCAGCGGAATCAACCACTTAACTCTTCTATGGAGAAAAGGTATGACAGAGAAAAAGTCAGGACTCGAATAAGAATGTATCTAACCTATCTGATACATTGTACAAAATGGAGAAAATATAATGCGATAATAGCATTATCCAAAACAGACGAACTGAATCTTCAAAGAATTGGATGTAATACTTATTATATCCCCAATCCGAGCAGTTTTCCTATAATACATAATAATAAATGCAAAAACAATAAGCAAATAATTATGGTTGGAAGGCTTGACTATCTTAAGGGACAAGACAGATTACTAAAAATTTGGAAAAACATATCAAATGAATTTCCTGACTGGAAGTTATTGTTAATTGGAAACGGTGAAATGCGTGATACGCTTTTAGATCTAGAAAAAAGATACAATATCCAAAACAGTGTTATCCATATATACCAATCAAACAATATACAATCTCAACTAGCATCTGCTTCTATTTTTGCATTTACCTCTCGTCTAGAAAGTTTTGGGATGGTTATTCTAGAGGCTTTTTGTTGTGGCCTTCCTGTTATAAGTTATGACTGCGAAAATGGTCCTAGAGATCTTGTCAGATCTAATTTTAACGGTTTTCTTATACCTAATGATGATGAACAAACCTTTACACTCAAACTTCGAGAACTAATTCTCAATTCTGCACTCCGAGAAAAAATGGGTAAAAATGCAGAAATAACGGCTCAAACATATAGTATAAATAGTATTATGGATAAATGGGAATCATTACTTCAATCACTTATCAAAAAATAAAATTTATGAACAGCTCCATTTTGTTAAGTGTCATAATACCTGTATATAATGGGGAAAAATGCATAGGAAAATGTCTAGACAGCATTTTGAGTCAAGACAGTTGCGATGTACCCTTTGAAATTATTATTATTGATGACGGGTCAAAAGATAAGACATCTGAGATATGTAAAAATATAAAGAACAATACAATAACATTACAACCATTTTCCAAAAGAACTCCGGAGTGAGTGCAGCACGCAATAAAGGCATTGAAATCGCTAAAGGCGAATGGATTACTTTTTGTGATTGCGACGATACAGTTTCACAGCATTGGATAAGAGATTTCAATCTGAAGGAAAATCAACACTATGATTTAATTTCCGTAGGATTTAACTGTAATAATTGGTTGTACAAAGGACCTCAACAAGTTATTATTGAAGATGGTATCTTTGATCACTCATCTATATCCCATCTTATAACAACACTCTTTAAAAAAAATATGCTCGGTTTTATTTGGAATAAAATATTCAAAGCCTCTATTTTAAAGAAAAATAGGATACAATTCGATACAAAAAATAAGATATAAAGAAGATTTAATTTTTTGCCTAAATTATCTCTGTCACACAAAATATATTATCCAATTATCTACTAGTAATTATTATTATATATTTTCAGAGAATATAAAAAAATTTGGTCAACAAGACAACTACTCTGTCAACATCAGAATAACAAAATTATTAAAAGAAATTCTTCATCCTGAAGACTTTCATTCAATAGAACAGAATTTAATGAATGAACTAGCGGCATCGATAATTGAAACATACACAACCAACACAAAAACATATCATCAACACAAAGAAATGTGGAAAGAAACACACTCATTATTTGACAATAAAAAAAATAACCTCAAATTTTAAATTTTTTCAATACTGCATATTGCCATCGTTCGTTCTTAATTAGTTTCTTATCTTTTAAAACGATATCAGTTATAAAGAAAAATGATTAACAGCAACTTAGTGCAAAAAAAAATAACTATCCTATGCTGGTTGGTTATTCTAATAGGATTTGTTTCGATCAACCGATTAGATCAATATACAAGTTGGATAATCAGTTTCGCTTTTTATTACTTTTGTGTTACACTTAAATTACCCAATAACAAATCAGAAGATAAACTACTCTTCATTTATCTTATTTATCTTTTTATTTGAAGTAATAAGAGGAGCTATAATTGCTGATGGTTATTGGGAATATAAAAATCTTGTAACCGGCACATTGGCATTATCAATGCCGACTATGCTTTTTAATATTTAAAAATCCTACAATATGCAAATCAATTCTCCAGAAGTGGATAAAAATAGGATTACCGTTATACATTCTGGCTCTAATTCTAGGCTTGGATCTAGGAGCTTCACACTATTATTTAGGATTCATTCTAGTATGGGGATGTTTTATTCCTATTATACCTTCCAAGAAATATAAAATAATATTTTTAGTCCTTTTATCAATCATGCTCATAAGTGCAATAGACAATAGATCCCAAGCTATTAAAGCTGCATTTGCACTAACATTATCGTTTCTCCTGCAGTTTAAATTCTTCTTAAAAAAAATGGATACTAAAAATTTTATTTCTTTTAATTTTTTTTTATGCTACCACCTCTTCTTCTTTATTATGGAATAACCGGCAAATACAATTTCTTTGAAGAAGGATTAAGCCCTATAATAGAATTAATTGGCATATCAGAAAAAGATTCGGGTTCTGCACAAGCTGATACCCGCACATTTATCTATGTAGATGTTCTCAATTCTTCTATACAAGGAGATTACATCATTCTTGGGAACTCACCTGCACGAGGAAATCGCAGTAGTGTTTATGAGTTAAACATCATTGACTCATCACTAGATGTAACAAAAAAAGGAGAACGACATTATAATGAAGTATGTCATCCAAATGTCTACACATGGATGGGCATAATCGGATTACTCCTCTACTCTTTATTTTACTTACGCGCATCATTTAAATCCATCTTCAATGGGAAAAATATATACATACAGATTCTCGGTTGTTTTGTTGCATTCAAATGGCTGTTTGATGGATTGAAGATACCAATCTTTTCAATCTCCAGAATATTTCCATTTGGATGGCAATTGCCATATGCTCATCTCCTCAGTTCATTAATATGAACAATAAAGAATTTAAAAATTGGTTGCTCAATTTTTCCATACAGACAATATAAAATGAAAAGAAAATGAAGATTCTTTGGCTTTCAAACATCGTATTTCCTGAAGTTTGTTCCAAGCTTGGAATAACTCCACCTGTTATAGGAGGATGGATGCAATCTGGAGCAAAATCACTTATTAAAGAAAACAGTGACATAAAACTTGCTGTAGTATCATTGTATCAAGGAAATGAATTATTAACAATAAAAGATTTTTCGATTCTATATTACCTGATTCCAAACAAAAAAGGATACCAAAAATATGACCCAGAATTAGAAAAATACTTTTCTCAAATAGAAAAAGAATTCGATCCAGATATAATCCACATACATGGAAGTGAATATCCGCATTCTTTAGCATGTGCTAAAGCATGTTCGACAAAAAGAATTGTTGTTTCAATACAAGGATTAGTAAGTTCATACAGCCGTTATTATTTAGGGGCATTCCTATATCAGAAGCAAAAAAATTCAGGACCTTACGAGATTTAATTAGACATGATGATCTAATTACACAACAAAAAAAAATGCAGCAACGAGGAATTTATGAAAAAGAGCTTCTACAAATAGTTCCACATATTATAGGCAGGACATCGTGGATAAAGCAAATACATGGGCAATCAATCCTAAAGCGCAATATCATTTTTGCAATGAAACCTTAAGACCGACATTTTATAAAACTAAATGGACATACGAAAGTTGCAATAAACATACCATATTCCTCAGCCAAGGAAATTATCCCATAAAAGGGCTTCAACAAGTATTACATGCACTTCCATTGGTATTGGAACATTATTCTGACACTAAAGTATTAGTAGGGGGCAACAACTTTATAAATCAAAAGAGCTATAGATTAAATGGGTTCGCAAACTACATCAAACACCTGATAAAAATATATAAAAATCCAAAAACACATTCAATTTCTCGGACTGTTGGATGAAGATCAAATGGCGATGCAATATACAAAAGCACATATTTTCATTTGTCCCTCGTCCATCGAAAATAGCCCCTAATTCCGTAGGAGAAGCTCAACTAGTAGGCACACCATGCCTCGCATCATATACAGGTGGTACTATGGACATGATTTCTGACGGCAAAACCGGATTCTTATATCAATTTGAAGAAACTTCTATGTTAGCACAAAAGATCTGTAATCTTTTTGGAAATGAAAATTTATGCAAAGAGATATCTCTCCAAGAAAGAGAAGCTGCCCGCATTAGACACGATCAAAAACAAAATGCCATGCAATTAAATAAAATATATCAATCTATATTGAATCATGATAATCTATTTTCTTTATAAATCTGTCCGTATATTTCGTGAAAAAATTTCACATGTCTTTGATATAATTGCCTGCTGGTGGCTATTCAAGGGAAATAATGTTCACATAAAAAATTTCAATACCCATGGAATTCCTTATATCATGGTTGCTAGAGGAGGAAAAATGTCAATAGGCAAAAAATTTCATGATGAACAATGGAATGAAAGGAAACCCCATAGGATGTTTTAATAAATGTACTTTCTTTGTAGATAGAAATGCAACACTGAAAATTGGAAACAATGTTGGCATATCTCAAACCGCATTAATAGCAATCGAAGAAATAAACATAGGCAATAATGTCAAGATAGGCGGAGGTTCCTATCTATACACTTCCGATTTTCATTCTCTTGATCCCATAATCCGAAATTCAAAAGAAGATCTTGTAAAACGAAAAAGCGCCCCAATAATTTTAGAAGACAATGTTTTCATTGGTGCCCATTCTATAATATTAAAAGGAGTTCATATAGGTAAAAACTCTATCATAGGTGCAGGCTCAATAGTAACAAAATCGATACCCGCGAATCAAATCTGGGCAGGCAATCCTGCAAGATTTATAAAGAATATATAATATAATCTTCACCGCAACAGTATAAAAAGTTCTCTTTATTTCTAATAAGAGAAAAACATAATAGAATTTATTCTCCTCTATAAAATCCAAAAATGACAAAAAAAAAACATTAAACAGAATCCACAATTTCAAGAATCAAATATGATTAGCAATCATACATAAGAAATATAAAAAAGACAATAAAATAATTATACCACACAGATATATCTACAGATGGGTGTTATGCCAAACTTGTAAATCAAATATAAATTAGGACAGAACGAATACAAAAAATAAAATGATGAAACAAATAGCTATTCTCATAACCTGTTTTAATCGTAAACCCAAAACTCTTGCTTGTTTAAAGCATATTTATGAGCAAGAAAATATTGACGATATCAATATCGATATTTTTATTGTAGATGGGGGTCAACTGACGGAACGCCAGAAGCTGTTAAGGCCAGTTTTCCGCAAGTTAATATCAGTGTTCACAATGGACTATTTTGGGCAGGAGGCATGCGTGCAGCATGGGATATGGCCCTGAAAAAGAAACAAACATATGACTTCTTCTGGTTATTAAATGACGATACAATTACATCGCCTAATTGTTTACAAGATTTATTAAAAGCAGATGAATATTCCCATTCAGTTTATAAGAAAGGCGGAATTTATATAGGAGCAACAAAAGATATAAGTTCTAATAATTATACATATGGAGGTGAAATAGAGGGGAAAGGCCATGTTTTCCCCGAACGGGAAGTATCAAGAAATACAATTAGGCAATGCAAATATTATGCTGGTCAGCCAAGAAGTTTTTTCTACAATTGGAGGATTTTGTAAAGATTACACTCATGGTATAGCTGATTATGACTACACACTACGAGCCTCAAGAGCCGGATATCCCATATTATTGCTCCCTATGGTCTGTGGTTATTGCGAGAACGACCACCCCAAAACTTGGGTATCCCCTAAAGCACCGCTCAAAGATAGAATCAAATATCTATATTCTCCCAAAGGACTAGCCTATAAAGAATATATGATATACATCAGACGCTTTTACCCTAAAAAAAGTATTGTCTATCAAAATAAAGTTATGGATGAAAACTTTATTTCCCATTATATGGGATAAATTAAAGAGATAACTACTAAAACAGAAAAAAATGGAAAGAATATTGATATTCCACCCGTATCTGGCAACCTATAGAGTAGATCTATACAATAAACTTGCTGGCGATTATGAAGTTGAAGTTCTTTTGACCGGATCCCCCTGCAGAACTAAAAAACTTTGGGGTTTAACCTAGAAAAAGTCAATGCTAAAGCCAAATTCAAATATACATATTACAATAAAGGATTATATCTCGGCAGGCATCTTATCTCATCTATTTTTATACGAACAATTAAAAGGTTCAAACCTGACATCATTTTAGCTCATGAATATGGAATTAATACAATAATAGCTATTCTTGCAAAACCTTTTTTTCACTATAAATTATTCATTACCTGCGATGATAGCGTACAAATGGCAAAAGAATATTCTTCCACAAGAAAAAAATTACGCCGGTACATTACAAAACATATCAATGGAGAGCTAGTCGTAAGTAAAGAAACTCAATCTTATTTAAGCCACATTTTTCCTAAAAAAAAATTCATATATTTCCCTATCATACAAGATGACAATATCTTATATGAAAACATCATGAAGTCGTCCCAAACAGCGATTGCCTATAAAGACAAGTATCATTTACATAATAAGAAGATTTTACTATATGTAGGCCGTTTTGTTGAAGTTAAGAACCTACCATTATTACTAAAAGCATACTCACAAATCGCTAATAAGGAAAACATATTAGTAATGGTTGGAGATGGCTCACTAAAAGAAACATTAAAAGATTTAATTAAAGAGTTGAAATTAGAAGACCAAGTTCTAATGACAGGAGCTTTAAATGGGGAACAATTATATGCATGGTATTATTTGGCCGATGTCTTCACATTAACAAGCACCCGTGAAGCTTTCGGAGCTGTTGTAAACGAGGCCCTTGTTGGAGGATGTTTTGCTGTTGTTTCGATCATGCAGGAGCAAGCACGCTTATCAATAAGGAAAATGGATATGTTTTTGAAAGTGGAAATTGTAATGACTTAAAGGATAAATTACAAAAAGCTCTAAACAAAAACCTTTCTAAACTACATATAAACAAAATGCCCCAAACTTTTGAAGACTTTTACAAAGACCTTATTAACGCATTTTTTACAAAATAACAATCGAAGTTTCAACCATTATAATATTAAAACCAGATGCTATTTAATACTTTCAATTTTTGGATAATATATCCACTATTGTTTATTATTTATTGGGTAATTCCATATCAATACGTTAAAATAAAGAAATGGTATTTAGTCATTTTAAGCTATTTACTATATATGAATTATAAACCAGCATACGCTCTGATATTATTTTCAGTAACAGCAATAACATATTGTGGGGCACTATACTTGCAACATAAAGAAAAAAAGAAACTACTAATATTTATACTTACTCTAGCTAGTATATTGCCTTTTGCTTATCTTTAAATATTATAATTTCTTAAATGACACAATAATCAACATTCTTTCCCTATATGGAATGCACGCGAATCTCCCTGGTCTAAGTTGGGCCATACCAGTGGGTATTTCTTTTTTACATTTCAAGCATTAGGATATTTATTTGACGTTTATTTTGGGAAAATTAAGCCTGAGAAATGTTTTACGGACTATATGTTATTCTGTTCCTTCTTCCCACAAATAGCTAGTGGACCTATAAGCAAAGCTTCTGAACTTTTACCACAAATAAAAGAAACGCATCCTTTCTCATACACACAAGCAAAAAAAAGGATTATGGTTATTACTATGGGGGATGTTTATCAAACTTTTTATCGCAGACAGATTAGGATTATATGTAGATGTTGTATTTGGGCATTTTACATATTATTCTGGTCTAACATGTTTTATTGCAAGCATATTTTACACTATACAAATATACTGCGATTTTTGCGGTTATTCGTTAATGGCGGTAGGAATAGGTAAGACATTAGGTTATGACTTAATAGAAAACTTTAATAGACCTTATTTTGCCGCATCAATTACTGAATTTTGGAAACGCTGGCACATTTCATTGACAAGGTGGTTGACCTCATATATCTATATTCCATTAGGGAGGAAATAGATGTTCAAAATTAAGATGCTATTTTAACATCATGATTACTTTTTTAGTAAGCGGATTATGGCATGGTGCCAATTGGACATTCATTATATGGGGTATTTTCCATGGTATAATCCAAATAATTGAAAAGTACTTCGGAATTCAAAAAGCAAATCGCAATAATAGTTTAACAACAATATTCCGCATACTCGTAACATTTATCATAGTTAATTTTGCATGGATATTTTTCAGAATGCCTACTCTTGAAGATGCTATATCCATTATACATCGCATTTTCACCAATCATGAAACATCCTTATATTATGCAAGTCTTGGAGATTTATTGCTATATATTATTGGCATATCCATCCTATTTATGAAAGAGTTTCATGAAGAATTTACCTCCCCCAAATATCTTGGTATATTTAATCAGCGCTACATAAAATGGGGTATTTGCATATTCTTATTTGGGGCTATGCTTTGTGAAGGAGTGCTAGACAGTGGAAATTTTATTTACGTTAGTTTTTAGATATGAAGAAGTTTATTTATAACATACTGATGTTTTTCATCGTAATGTCCATTATTGACATAGTTTTTGGACACATTTGCAACTACTTACAACAACATTCAAAAGGAGGATATACAAAAGCACAATATGAAGCTTTCAATACAACTAAAAGTGATATAATCGTATTAGGCTCTTCAAGATCTATATGTCATTATGTACCACAAATTTTGGAAGATTCACTGAAAATGACAGTTTATGATTGTGGAATGTCTGCCAATGGAATCATTTTTCAATACCCACAACTCATGACAATGTTAGATAGATACAAACCTAAACTCATCATTTATGAAATTCTACCAGACTGTGACATCTACCAAGGCGACAATACAAAATATTTGAGTGCCCTAAAATGTTTTTTATGGAAAAAAATCAACACATCAACAAGATATATACAGAATTAGCCCCCATCGAAAAACTTAAATTAATCTCTAACTTATATAGATATAACTCGGACTTTGTATGCGTGATTATATTAGCCCAGGTTTCATAGCAGACAGAGGATTTACTCCTAAAATCGGAACACTTAAATATGAACCTACAGATGATGAACCTACAGATACAACAAAAATAGACAAGTATAAGAAATTTCTTTTAGAAAACATGATAGACATTTGTAAAGAGAATAATATAAAATTAGTTTTTGCAGCTTCTCCACATTATAAAACAGCTTCTTTTTATCCGATACGCTCCAATCATAAAAATTTGTAAGGAAAAACAGATACCATTTATTTCATTCTATAATGACGAAGAAATATCACTTAATAAGAAATATTTCATAGATAGCAAGCACATGAATATAGAAGGTGCTAAGTTATTTACCAAAAAAGTTTGTACATGAATTAAAATCAAGGCAAATCGAATTATAACTGAAATTTCAATTCATCATAATATGAAAATAAACTATCACAACATGCCACAAGGAGCAAACAAACAGACATTTGCCCTACGCTATATCATGAACATATTACGTACATGGTATTTATTCCACATCAAGTTTCCGTGGGTAAAATACAACGGTTTTGTTCGTGTCATGTCCCATACCACCTTTGCAAAAGGAATGAATATTAAAATTGGAAACAATGTCCAATTCGGTCCTTACTGTAACATTTCTACAGATACCTTATTTGGCAACAACATCTTAATGGCTGGAAGAGTTTGTATTATTGGGAGAAACGATCATCAATATCAAAAGGTAGGAGAATTAATATGGAATAGTAAAAGAGGAAATAATGGCTTAACTGTTATTGAAGATGACGTATGGATTGGTCACAACTCAACTATTGTAGGAGGTTTAACTATAGGAGCAGGGGCAATTATTGCTGCTGGGGCAGTGGTTACTAAAGATGTCCCTCCATGTGAAATATGGGGAGGAGTTCCTGCTAAAAAAATTAAGGATCGTTTTACGTCAACAAATGATAAAAACATTCACCTCACATATTTAAAGACAATCAAATAAAAAGACTATGTTATCAATTCTAGTCAATGCATACGCCTGCTCTCCCAATATGGGAAGTGAACCCGGAATGGCATGGAACTGGTGTATAAATCTCGCCAGCCATTGCGAACTGCACATCATTACAGAAGGTGAGTTCCGTGACAAAATAGAAGCAACCCTCCCTGCCCTGCCGCAGGGAAAGAACATGCACTTCTACTATAATCCTGTATCTGAGGAAATCAGAAAAATGTGCTGGAATCAAGGAGATTGGCGCTTCTATATTTATTATGACAAATGGCAAAAGAAGACGTTAGAAATAGCTAAAGAAATTATCAAACAACACCATATTGATTTAATCCACCAACTGAACATGGTAGGGTTCAGAGAACCTGGTTATCTCTGGAGCATCAAAGAAAAGCCATTTGTTTGGGGACCTATTGCCGGACTAGGCTCTATTCCCTTTTTCATTCTTAAAAGGTGGCGGCTTGAAATTTACTCTCTTTTATTTGATCAAAAATAAAATCACTCAATTTCAACTTAAATATTCAAAAAAGTAAATGCTGCTTTAAGAAAAGCAGACATCTTAATTACTGCAACTCCGGAAAGCGGTCAAATAATTGAAAAAGTCCATCATATACATAGCATTCAAATCAATGAAACAGGATGTTACATCAAAGAACGTTCATTGCAAGTTATAAAAGACAACACATTCTTTGATATACTTTGGGTTGGCCGCTTTATTTACACCAAACAATTGAAGCTAGCCCTTGATGTAATCCAAAAAATAAAGAATCTGAAAAATATCAGATTTCATATTGTCGGACAAGCGTTTACAAAAAAGAAGAAACTCAAATGTATAAAAATTATGCTGAATCATTAGGCATTAGTGACCTGTGTATATGGCATGGCCAGATACCCAATGATCAAGTGCTTGAACTCATGCAGAAATCGCATATATTCTTCTTTACAAGCATATTTGAGGCCACATCAACCGTCATTCTGGAAGCTATTCAGAACAAATTACCTATCGTATGCTTCAACAGATGCGGTTTTGGCCCAATAGTAGATGCAACTATTGGGAGAAAAATTCAGCTTACTACACCTAAAAATGCCATCAGTGGCTTTGCCAACGAAATTAAATATCTCTATAATCATAGAGAAAAGCTGGAGGAAATGTCAAATCATTGTGTGAAGAAACAACAGGAACTCTCATGGGAAAACAAAGCTAAACAAATGGTGGAACTTTACAATAAGACACTAAGCAAATAAAAACTACGTAACAGTCCACCTCTTCCCTCTCAACCTGCTCATCATGCTGGGACTTATATATAGCATATAATAAGACATCTCGCATACAAAGCACCGGAAAGAATTAAAAATATTCAATATAAGCATAAAAAATAAAAAAAGAAGAAGTCCTTTTTATAGATTTTTTTCTTCTTATATTCTTTTTCTCTAGTACCTTTGAAAAACTTTTTTTTTCAGTCATAAAATGCAAGACATTCAAAATTCAAAATATTTATCAATATACAATAAATCTATGGAGCAATTAACCAGCCTCATAGATGAATACATTGTCAAGAACAAGAAAAGTTATGTTGTGTCTATTTCTAGAAAAGGTCCTAAAGTTCTAAAACTTATAGATACAAACAACACGATAAAAATTCCTTTTGACCGGGTTATCAGTGAACATGCGCTACCATTCTTTTTCAATTCTTTTAAGAGGGATTTCTCCCTCAAAGAGAAAATTGAACAAATCGTAATTGTAGACGATGCTGTATATTATGGCACAACAATTGAGGGAATATATAACGAAATAAAACTCTATCTGAAGCAATTAGATGAAAATACGGAAACTAAAATATTACTCCTTTCTGCAATAAAAGACAATAATGCTAAATATATAAACGAAATACAAAGCTTTATTCCTAAAATAGACGAAAAACCGGTTAATGGGTATGGGCATTTTTTCATCAAAGAATTGATGCACCATGTTAACAATATGAACTCCATAATGGAGGTAGAGTTTCCCATCATCCATTTTGAGCTCAAAGGAGATTCAAAAAACTTTACCACAAACAACATAATAAATGCTCTTCAAAAAGAATTTGGGGAAGAATATGTCTACGACCTTACTCTTCAAAATAAGACAAGCTACAATATCATTTTAACTGACTTGCTAAAGGATGAAAGATATGATCTAGCAAAATACGCTACTTCATAGATTATGAAAATGACATTCCTAAAACGCTCAAAGTAACTCCTATAACACCGTGCGCCATTGATAACGATGAAGAGTCAATTAAAAATTTCTTTTCGGACATGCCAGACATTAATCTCTATTGGGAAAAAAGAATATACAATGAATGCATCTCTTTCACTGATATTCCAACTTCAGACATTTATGGATATGCCGATATACAAAGAAACAGAAAAAGAAGTTTAGTCATCTTGATAAATTATATTATATCATTTATAAACTTCACACTTATATATGATCGATTCGTAAAAGTATTTAATGGAATTGGATATAATCTAAAATATAACGGGATAGAAAGAAATAGCTTAGAATATCTTACAGGTTCAAAGGATGTATGTTTCGAACTTACATGGATGATAGAAGATATTTTTCTACATAGAAATAAAGATTTAGAAATAAAGAAAATCAACATAAGAAAAAATTATGAAGAAACACTTTTCGAGAGAAAAGATTATCCAAAAGAAGAACTCAAAGAAAACTATCAATACCAGACTAAAAAATTATTAGGAGAATGCCATAACCTCCAGGAAGCACTCTCTGCTATATTTTCTAATCAAAATGCTATTTTAGAAAAAAAAATCAAGAGAACACTATGATATCAGAAGATTGCATTTAGGGCAAACTTTTTTTTCAATAAAGAATTACATTACAAATTTTTTTGTAATTTCAATTCTCAAAATGAAAAATTGATCAATAAATGGATTGACAGAAGAATAGACCAAAGGAAGTATTGTCCCACAATATATAAAAGATTATAAAAGTGGGCTATGGAGGCGTGTTTTCAGACCTGGTGAAAATGAAGATACAATACTTAATCATTTATCGAGATTCATTCTATTTGTTATGGACAATCTCTCATCAGAATTAGAAAAAGAGTGCCATCCCTAAGGAAATACTTAATAATATGCTAAAATTACTTATCGATGGTCAATCAGGCGACAAATTGATGAAGGCAATAAACATCCCCATGAGATGCACAAAAATAGATGAAACGCAAAATTCTGCTTTTGTCATAGAATTTATCAATGATGACCAAACAGAAGGAACCAGACCTCATTGACTATCTTGAGCGAATGAATATTTTAACAGAAGATAACGAATATATATCCATAGAAAAACAATTAATCGACAAAGAATTAATTGTTCCAACCATACTTGACGATATAACTCAAGAATGGATTCGAGAAAAAATAAAAGATGTATCTGCTTTAATAATAAAAAAATACAAATGTTTGTACCAACCTTACTTGGTATTTAACCATTATTTCTTGAATGATAATGATATAACAACGATTAAAGAAAAATTTCAAGAAATCAAAACGCACATGATAGATTTCATTAAAATGCGAAAAGAAATGACTAAAAATAATTTGGAAAACAGTGAAGCCTATGGCAGTATCATAGAAAAAATTCCAAAAGGATCATTTTGAGTTCAAACAATATCTCATAGAACCTCATTTATATGAGACAAATGCCAAAATGAAAAATGTACAAATGCCACTACATAAATTAAAAAATATTTACGATGTAATTGTCAGTATCTATTTTTTCAGAAGCTATATTAGAACAAATGTCTTAATCAGAAATATAAAAAAAAAAAATCTATTCAGAGGATCAGAGGATGAAAGAATGGTCAGATTTTACGATAAATTTTATTGAACCGACAAAATTTATAGAACTTATCACAAAAAGCTGATTTCGCAGAACAAACTTTCAACCTTATTCAACAGATTAAAAATGGAGAAGATAATTAAGAAAATCTTGAAAGATTGTTTTCTTGATATGAAAGAAAAAAGAGTCAGCAGAAATGGGTAAAGATAGCCTAAAGAAAACAATAAATAAGATTTACACCTGCTTCAAGGAACATAAAACAAGTAAAGAAACGATAGCAATCTTATCAAATGAATCTGAAACAGAAGAGGAAAATATTATTGACCAAAATGACAACTTGGAAAAAAAAATGAAATTCAAGATTTAAGAGTATGCTATCTACTGCTAAGAAATTTCAGGAAGTTCCCATCAGATCCACAATATCCATGGGGAATTAAATGCTGCTTGGACAATGCGACTCCATGCTCATTATTCCTCATTGGAAATAATAGCATCGGAAAACATCTCTTTTCAATGCTATCGAATACATGTACCCAACAATATCAGTGCTGTACGAGAAAGGAAAATCAATGATAAAGAAAGCTATATCATATATGGATTTGGGCGCACAACAATTGCCCAACACAATGCAACAATAGAAATTCAAACAAGAAACAAAATCTACTCCAATCCGCCTATAACAGAACAATTGGATTGCAATGCTTTTTTTGTTCGAACTATGACATAGAAAGAATTGCAGACAACGAAAACAATCTTTTCAATTATATTCTAGAACAAAACGGAGGCAATACACTACTCAGGTTCGATAGCTTCATAAGAGAATTGGATAAAGAAACACTTAAAATCATTGAATATGATTCAAATCAAAAAAGCAACCATATTTCTTGAATTTCAGCCAATCAGAAATAGAAGAATGTATACAAGCTCTTTTCTATCTCATAATCAACAAAAAAGATCCTGACAGTAATTTTAACAAACAAGAACTGGAGAAAGATCTATCGATTTTTTACGATGAGGTCAATAAAGCACAAGAAAAAAATAGAAAAAAATACAAGAAGGTAAAAACTCACTAAATAATATTGAAATAGAAAAGCTAAAATACGAATATAGCTTAATCACGGAAAAACTTATCCTAAGCTATAGATATTTACTAGAACAAGTTTTAAAGAAATACTTTCTTCCTTTACCGTCTGAACTTTTTTCAACGATAGGCCAAGAAATCAAAGATATTGCTAATAACCAAATACAAAAATACAATATCATATCACATGATATAAATTCGACACAGAATACAAGTCTTTTTTAATGAACTTGTACAAAGTGACCTTAAAACCTTTACATGTACTATGCTCAAGTTTAACTCTATGTATCAATATGTTAAATCAAAATACGAAGAGATAAGCCAAAATCAATCTGAAACAATCAAGACACTCTTATCTATGATTCAATCAGTATCAGAAGAAAAAAACGAAATTAGATGTTCATATACAAATCAAAATATTCCCATATTACATAAAATAGTTGAAGATCTCAAGTCAAAAATCAATATAGAAATTGATTATCTTTTCGATAAGTTCAATACAAACATAAAGGATGTTGCCCGAAAAATCCTTAATGAATTTTCTCCAGAGAATGAAAAATGTGAATTTTTAATTCGCAGAGAAAAACAGAGAAATCTCTATGAAAGTCAAGTGCAAAAGACACTCATGGAAATGAGTTTGAAGCAAGTCCAAACGAACTTTATAACACATTCAGATTCAAACTATACGCAATTTCATTCAAAATAGCTATGGCCTTTTCTATGATGGAATACCATAAAGTCAATATTCCCATAATATTAGATGATGTGTTTACCTCCATAGACTTTGAAAACAGCATGCGAATAGAAAAATTCATAAGAAATATATACAATTGCTTTACTGAAAATGTAAATCTAAATGGAAATTTACAACTAATCATCTTCACCCAAGACAAACTTTCTATCAGCTCCTTTATTAGAGGAGCAAAATTTATTAATAGCAAAACTCCATTAAATACTCAAATAATCTGTGGAAGATTATTTGAGTATTCAGAAACCATGGAATCAAATATTTTCATAGAAACAGACAATAACGGAAATAAATTCAGAAACCTTTATCTAAAACTCTAATTTATGAACAATATCAAATATACTATCATAATGACAACCATTTTAGTGCTAACTTCTTTACTGTCATTTATGCTCATAGTTTATAGGAAAACTCCAGTACCAACGAGGTATGAATGCGTAAATATGGTAACAAAATGCGATACAGCAAGCATCACAGACAGCATTACAAGAAGCTTAAGCTATAAAATAATCAATCTGGAAAACTTATACAAGAAACAAGATAGCTTATACAAAGACATCAAAGGACAACAAGAAAATTTTCACGATGAGATCAATTTAATGGTAGATAAAACAAGTGCATGGACGGGATTCTGGATTACTCTTCTTGCTATAATAATCTGCATACCCACCATTTATCAATTCATACAATTAAACAAATTAGAAGATAAAATAAAGGAAGGCAAATCAGAATCTAACGACTTTATTAAAAAGTACTTAGATTTCTATAAAAAACAATATAGTGAATTATCAGATAAGATCAAGAAAGAAAAAGATGAACTTTCAAAATATATTATTGAAAATCAAATTAGCACATTAGTTATGTATTTTTGCAATTTGTCATCTCCTGAAATTATCGAAAAGAATGAAAATAGACTGCAGAAGTCAAAAAATAATCTGAAACTCTTAAATGATTTATTTACCGATTACATAAAGATTATAAAAGAGACACAACAAGATGATATCACACAATATAGATACTCGACAAATATGATAATTAATCAATTAATTTTAGCACTTACACATGCCCAGCTTATTTCCAACACATTGTCAAACAATTTAGAATTCTATGAACTCAAAGATTCATTGATTGAGTTTTCAGAAAATCCAAACTTTTATAACAAAGATGAAATCACCCAACAGTTAATTGAAATACAATATAAATTCTGGAAACTAATCAATTATCTCAACTGCAATTAAATAAAAAACAGTTATAATCAATCTCCCGTATATGGTCTATGCCTGGAGATTTATCTCGTACAATACGCGCTCTTCACAGACAAAATGAACCACCTCTTCCCTCTCAACCTGCTCATCATGCTGGTTATCATCATCGCAGCCGCCTGCGTGCTGCGCTGCCTGGCGCGGGTCTTCGCCCAGACCTTCAAAGCGGAGAACTATGACTGGAGGGGAGGTGCTCAGGCCCTGGTGACCAAAGCAGAGACACAGACTGCAAGCACTGCACCGGCACAACTTATTTGAGTAGTCTGCCTTACCACAAAGGTCACAGAGTTGCACAGAGGGAATTAAAAGCGTGCCTCTGTGGTGAACAAATACATAATACAAAACGCCGGAAAAAGAAGAGCTGACGAAAGAAAATGAAGGGCAAGACTGCACGGACAATCCGGAAGAAGCAAAGGCTGCATTCTTCGTTAATGTTTTTTAATCAAATAAAGGAAAAGGCAGAAGAAGATAGAGGATTTCGTCTTTTTTATTAATTTTGGAAACCTATCAATTTACCGTAATCATGCTTAACATTTCGATCAAGCAAAAGGAAGAGCCCGTTTATGTGAACATTGTCCCCGTAAGCGCACTGATCAACAAAACGAGAGGGGTATCGTTCACGACAAACAAATACAGACGTGTTGTGCGCGCAAGAGTTCCACGCATAGGTGAAGTGTATCTAGCTCCTCATGAAAGAACGGTCATTCTGCCTGAAGATACGGCTGACTACATCAGAAGAAACAATATAAAGAAACAAGACGTACTGAAGTCATGCGCCAAGGCGGTGAGAAGAAGTCTGGTAACTACCGTAAGAAGCAAAGAATAAGGAGAGGAATGCTGCCTTATATGTTGCAGCTGATTACACGGAACACGAACAGAATGGCTACCACAATCATCATCGGTGTGCTGACGGGTCTGCTGCTTTACTGTACATTTTCCATACGAAACGGGAGACAGCCGTAAGCATTCGATAAACTACAAGTTTTAAACCTTTATATACAACAATAGCGACTGTCACTATGAACCTAATAGTTTCAGCCGCTATTATTTTGTTGAACCTATATGTTGCATATGGCATTAGTTGTCAGATACCCCATGTTGTTTTGTCAATATACTTTCCGGATGTTTCAGCTTCCACTTGTGTGGAAGCAGATCCAAAAGTATCTCATGAGTTGCATTCTTGTGATAAGGCATTTGGGCGATTACATCATTCAGGTAATTCCTTGGGTTTACATCGTGTGCCTTACAAGTAGCCAATAGGGAACAGATAACAGACATATTAGCTGCTGCTTCGTGATTACCACAGAAAAGAAAATTTTTTTCTGCTCAGAGTGATGGGCCGTTGGACATTTTCCGCCAGATTGTTATCCCAGTACAGGCGGCCATCGTCCAGACATCTCATAATATTATCCCATTTGGCATAGGCATATGTTATGGCCTTGCCTGTCAAAGAACCTGGACTGTATTTAATTCCTTCTGCCTCCATCCATACCTTCATTGCCTCCATGATTGGCCTGGACAGTTCCTGACGCGTCTGTCTGCGCTCATCATATGACAGGCCGGCTTCGTCACACTGGCGTTCTATTTTATAGATATGCTGTATCTGAGTCAGTGCATGTTGCGCCATCTCCCTGTTTTCATCCAAAGCCTGCTCAAAATGACGGCGTATATGCACCAGGCAGTTGAGCAGCCGCACGTCGGGGTTGGCCTTGAAGGCTGTTTCATAACCTGCAAAACCGTCACATTGAAGATATCCCTTGAAGTTATATTGATTTGCCAGGGATTCGATGACCACTCCGGCCCGTGATCCCCCGTCGTAATGGAAGATGACCAGTTTCTCCATGACTGATCTTACCATCCAGAGATATTCCTTGTCGGCTCTGTGTTTTTCTCTGTTAATGACCGGAACTGTAGTTTCATCCGCCTGTACATAGTCACAGGAGAAGACTTCCCATTTGAGTTCTTCATACAGAGGCTTAAGCAGTTCCACGGTTTTCTTGAACCAGCCGTCCAGTGTACTTTCGGTAAGGCCTTTCATTCCAAGATGGCGGTATTGCTGTATCTGACGGTAGAACGGGACATGATATTCATACTTCTGAAGCAATATTTCGGCAAGCAGGCTGGTGTCAGCGATGCACTTGTCGACCGGCATCAGCGGCATGGGAGCTATCTCTACGCCTTTCTGTCCGGCTGGAGGAAGCAGGGTACTATCCTTGAGAGCATATTTGGGACGGATGATCACCTTGACGTAAAGCATTCCCGGCTTGTGTTTGACGACTTTTGTTATCTCTTCGCCTATTCTACGGTATAAAGACAAGTCTACGCCTTTCGGTTCTATTGTATCGGTCTCCAATACGGGCAAGTCCTCTATCATTTTGCGGTTCTGACGATTTCGTTTTACGTCTTCCACCGATTCCTTCTCAATCTTTTCCACAGCCTCGTCCCGCTTTTCTTCCGCCTGCTGCCGGAGTCCGGAAAACTCGTCGGCAAAGAGATCTGGCATATTAGGATCATATACGCGAAGTTTCTCCGATTTACACCCAAAGAGCTGACGGTTCAGCCATGCGACCTGAGCCGTCAACTCCTTGATACGTTCCTGCAGATTTTTTTTATCTGTTCGGATTGATTCTTATTAGTAGTAGACAATGAGGCTATAGAGGCATTCAGCCCTTCTATCGTCTTGAGTAAAATTTCTTTTTCTTCCATTGTCTATATTTCTTTTAATGGTGTAAATATACTAATTAACAGTGAATTATGCAACAATATCCAAAGTTTACTCACGCAAAAAACATGTTATACATGGTATTCCTTACGTTCGGCTCTTAACCGCCGGGTAGCCTCTGTTCCGGGTTTTCCTGTATTCCTTCAACCATCATCACCAGATCGCGCCACTCCATGGGATAGCTGTTTGATTTGGGATCATACTCCGGCAGCTTGAAGCGACCGGCCTCCAGACGTTTTACATACATTACCATACCTCCGTCTTCGGCATGAAGGAGTTTCATTAGTCTGCGGCTGGACCGATGAAGATGAAGACATCACCGTTCCTCACTTCACTGTTCATTTCTCATGTACCACTCCGCATAGCGAACTGATACCCTTGCGCATATCTGTCCTGCCCGGACACAGGAAGTAGCGCATCGTGTCGTTCAGGTTAAACATGACCGTTTCGAAGACTTTGGGTAAATATTTCCTTCAGCAAATCTTCAGAACCGCTCCCGGAGTGGGCACGAAGTCCATTGGGAAACAGCAGCGCAACACCATGCGGCAATTGTTCTTCTTGGGAAGACTCCGTAAATGCCTGTCTAAAACTGATAGAAGCCAACTCGTGTTTGATACTGCTCCTGTCAAAGGAACATTTTCTGCGCCAGTAGTGATAGGTTGAATAACTTACACCTATCTGTTGAAGGTACGACTTCAACGGCAGCTCGCTTTGTTGCACCTGCAATTCTAATTCTTCAAATTCTTGTCTGTTCATAATAATTGAGGTTTGATTGTATTCACTGCCGCAAAGCTACAACCAAACCTCAAAGTGTAAAAGGTGCATTTCTTCGAATGCTTACAGACAGCCTGTCAGGGAAAAACAACCGGAAAAATCAGAAGCTTATCTTCCGCCCACAACTGCGTACGATAAGATGCTGACACTCTCAAACAGTCATGACATTTATGCTTAAACATCTGAAAGACATACTGCCGCAACTCACTTCGCACGGGGTGGGCGAAAAGCGGGTGCTGCTGTCGGGCGATAAGCCGCAAGAGAACATATTCAGTTCCGCATGTTTTTCGCAAGAACAAAGCCGGCTTTCAGAAACGCCTCCAACGGTAAAAAAATACCGTACAGCAAAAGCCAGAATAAAAAAGAAATATGTCATTTCTGATGAGAAATGGAAAAGAAGATAGCTGCCAATCCCGCTCCGACATCCACTCAAACAAAAAACGGCATCTGAAGATTCCAATCGCTTTTTTACAACCTGACACATTGAAAACTCCATATATTTGATTACTTTTGCCCTACACAACAATATCCAAAGAAATGAACAGCCACTTCAAAGAAATAACAATTACAAATTTCAGAGGGTTTGACTCGCTCACCATCAAGAAGCTCCAAAGAATCAATATTTTTGTAGGGGCAAATAATGTGGGAAAAACATCAATACTGGAAGCCGCATTCATGTTGAGCGGCATGTCGAATCCTTTTATATCCAATCGCATAAATTATCTCAGAACGGCATTGCTTAACAATAACATAGACAGTTCCAGGTATCTGTTTCATAATGTGGACTTCAGCAACAAACCTCTCTTAAAAGGATTCATGACAGACGGGAAAACAAGAAAAATAACATTTGCTCCCGTAACTTCACACAATGAAACGGACATGTCATCAAGCAATTCAGCGAACCAGGCCATAATCAGCCAACTGAATTTTGAATTCGGTCAAGAGGAAAATGGAAAAGGTTTTACATATCATTCAAAAATAGTTGTCGCAAACGACGGAAATACCCGGCAGGAAACGGACAATGGATATAGAGAGCTTTTAAATGCGCTGTTCATTCCTGTCGACAAAAACGATGCCAATGCCACGGCCAATTTTTCCACATTGGTAAAACACAACCGAAAGCATTTTGTAACCAATGCTCTGCATGATTTTGACCCTTCAATCGAATCAATAGAGGCATTGCCTGATGGATTATACTTGAAAATCAAAGATGTGAAAGAGCTGCTGCCGATAAGTATGGGAGGAGATGGAGTAAGACGGATGATAAACATCATATCAACTATTGCCTGCGAAGACTATGATATCGTATTCATTGACGAAATAGACAATGGAATGCATTACAGCGCCCACAAATTGATGTGGAGAACTATATTGAAGTTCATTTTGACGCACGACATACAACTGTTCGTTACAACACATAATCTGGATTGCCTGATGGGGCTCAAAAATGCCATGCAGGAAGAAGATAGTTTGCGGAAACTGACACATGTATACAATGTAGCGAAAACAAAAAACAAAGGATTTCAGGTCTATAGCTATGGATATGACGAACTGAAAGAAGCCATTGACAACGAAATTGAAATCAGAAGATGAAAGATACATACCGGATTTTCGTAGATCATAAACATCTACCACAAAGGAGCACAGAGGAAACAACTAAAAGCTCTGTGTGACTCTGTGGTGATAGATAATACTGAATTATGCTTAAACATCTGAAAGACATACTGCCGCAACTCACTTCGCATGGGATAGGCGAAAAACGGGTGCTGCTGTCGGGCGATGAAACGGAAACAGCCGTGACACAGATTGCGGTGACAACGCTGCATGCGGGGGAAACGGCAAGCGGACACAGCCACGCCACCATGGAGGAATACTTCTTCTTTCTCAAAGGGGAAGCGGCACTGACAATCGACGGGAAACGGATACGCTGCCATGAGGGGGATTTCGTGCAGATAACGAAGGGAACGTCCCATACGCTGGAGGCTGTATCGGACGTGGAGGTGATGACTATAGGAATCGCCGTTGACTTTTAACTACACAGCGGTTCCGGCTCAAAACCACAAAATTCTGTTCGAAAACGCAACAAATACTACAAATTACATACATAACGAGTACTAATTTTGTATGTTTAAGCGAAAACTTCCTATCTTTGCAGAGAGAATATATAAGCTAACCCTGCATATACGAATGAAAAGGCTGAACATACATATCCATGAACTGGGACCTGTCAGGAACGCCAAAATAGAGCTGGCCCCCGTAATGATCTTTACAGGAGCATCAAATTTGGGGAAAAGCTATACAAACTTCCTGGCATATTATATATTCAATCTGTTTTCCGGAAACCGCCTGGCTGATTTCTTACGCACAAAAATGTCTGAGGAAGCAAATGCCGGAACTGCCGGCTTCTCCTTCTCGGCAAAAGAGCTTGAAGCATGGATGGAAAAGGATGTGAAGAACTTCTTCGCCTATCTTCTGAACTATCCGGATGTGCCCTGCAAGGTGGAGTTCTGTTTTGAAGATGCGGATGCGGCATTTCACGTAAAAATAAAGCAGGCCAGTACACCGGAAAAAGCAAACTTTGAAAACTTCATCATGATGGAGGCTTCGATCAACGATACGCGAATCGTCTTCTTTTCCAGAAATGATGAAGTCACAGAGGATGCAGCAAAGCATATCGCCCGATACCTGCAGGAAAAGCTGCTGGATGTATACATCAACCGCGCCTACCTGCTCCCTCCCGGAAGAGCCTCGCTGCTGAACGAGAGCTTTTCCATTAAGAAAGACGTGAGCAGCACGGGCATGTATGACATCTTTCTGAACGACTTCGACTATATTGTCAATCTGAAAATAAGAAACAACAATGCAGCGGACACAAGCCGCAAAAGGAACGAAAGCTTGGTCCTGCTGACAGAGAAAATAATCGGAGGAAAACTGGAAAGCAGCAAAGAAGGCATCGTCATGAATATTGAAGGACAAACAGGCAGGATTCCTGTCAGCGCGGCAGCGTCTTCAATCAAAGAACTGAGCCCGCTGCTGCTGTGGGCGGAGAACGGCAAGCCAGAAGCTGACTCAATGTGCATTGAGGAACCGGAAGCGCATGCTCATCCGGACATGCAATATAAAATAGCAGATCTGCTGGCCGCATGCATGATGCGGGGGACTTTGATGCAGATTACCACACACAGCGACTATCTGCCGGCCAGACTGAACCAGCTTATCAGGCTGCACAACCTGAAGCAGAAGGACAGCAAGCGGTTCAGAGAGATCTGCAAGGCTCACGGAATAAATGAGGACCTGACACTGGACAGTTCGCTGGTCAATGCTTATTTTTTCAGCAGGAGCAATGATGCCCGGCAGGTAATCATCAAAAAGCTGGACGTGAAAGACGGAATACCTTTCGACACTTTTTCAAATGCCGTTCAGGAACAGATTGACTGGAACGAAATCTTTGACGGAGAGCAGGGGGATGAAACTTTATGATGAGCTGACAAAGGTATTCTGTGAAGACTGGTTCCACCTTGAAAGCAAAGGTGGCATTGCAGAAATCAAGGAGGACGGAAAACAGGCCGCCGTGAAAAAAGCGGAACTGGTATTCCATGGACAAATGATGAGCATCGACAAGGGGATATTCGAGAAAACAGACTTTCTGTTCAAATCTGATGAAAACGTAGAAGGGAAAATGCCAAAATTACAGCATAGTTGTGACGGCGTACTGATCATCGAACAGAAGGAGGGGAAATACATTGCTTTTATAGAATTGAAATCAGACTATACGTGCGACAATATCCGCAAGGCTGAGATACAGCTTTGCGCCAGTTATTTGAGGGTCATGGCACTGTTGAACTGCATTGACGGCTTCAATCCTGACGAATACAAGAAATGCGGCATCATCGTTTCACACCCGATGAATATGGAAAAGCTCAGCCTGATTCTGAAAAAGAAAAACAATAATGCAAAGCTGACAAGATTTGACAAGCAATGTCTGGCATTTTCATCCAAGCGCCAAAAGAGCGGTTTCACAATGGACAAAACCTACTCTATGCTGGGCGAACTCCCAGTTGCAGACCGCCTGCGCTTTGACACGCTGCCCACTTTTCATTTCAGCGTAAGCAGCGGATGCCATACAGGGCGTTTCAGAAGCTGTTTTGATTTCATTCGATAAATTTGTTAAGCATGATTTGGATGAATGCGATTTGTACCATGGCTTCCGCAGTTTCAGCGAGGAATTCATAATCGATGGTTAGCCTTCTGAAGTTTTCCAGCCATGAGAAAGAGCGTTCCACAATCCAGCGCTTAGGCAGAACTTGAAACTTGGTTGGACATTCGTCCGGCCTGAGCACGACATCCAATACCCATCCGAATTTCTTCTTGACCCAATCAGCCAACTTTCCCTTATAACCACCGTCTGCCAGGATTTTCACCAAGCGCGGGAATTTATAAGCAAGTTTCTCTATGGCTTGTGGGGCGCCTTTGCTGTCATGCAGGTTGGCTTCATGGATTGCGACGGCTAACGGAAGACCAAGCGTATCGACAATTATGTGCTCTTTCCGCCCCTTGATTTTCTTGTTCCCGTCTATACCGCGGTCAGAATCAACATGATGGGAAGTCTTCACACTTCTGGAATCCATGATGCCAAGGCTGGGGCTTTCCTGACGCCCTGCCTGTTTACGGATGAAAGCGTGCAAGGTATCCATCACCTCTTCAAACACGCCTTCAAGCTTCCATTTACGGAAATAGTAATAGACGGTTTGCCAAGGGGCGAAGTCAGAGGGAAGCATACGCCACTGGCAGCCGGTCTTGTTGATATAAAGGATTGCATTCATTATCTCTTTAAGAGAATGTTTTCGGTTCCTCGCTTGCGGTTCTAAAATATTTTTTATAACTTGCCACTGTTTTTCAGTCAGGTCGGTTGGATAGTGTGTCATAACTTTATAGTTTGGTACCTTTAAAGATATAACATTTTTCCAATTGGCCTGCTGATTTCAAATTTTAAGGAGACTGTAACATTATTCTTGAATCAATTCAAAACAGTTTCTCAATCTGGACGAAGTGCTCCGCCGCCTATAGCAAGGAATACAAACCAACTGAAACAATAGATCATAAAACATGGACATCAAACTGAATGAGTTACGACTTATCGAATCGAAAAAGAGAGCTGGAGGCTCTCCCGGAAGGGAAGAAGCTGATAAACACGATCAACGCGCATTCGTATAACACAGCTCTGAAGGACAAACTTTTCGCGGAAGCGCTGCAACGGGGAGATGCACTGATTCCGGACGGGGCAAGTATCGTGATGGCATGCAGGTGGCTGAAAGCGAAAAGCCAGCCGAAAGAACGCATCGCCGGATGGGACTTGTTTGTCATGGAGATGGAGCGGCTGAACAGGAAGGGCGGGAAAATGTTTCTTCATGGGCAGCAGCGAAAAGGTGCTGGGACTGATAAAGGAACGGACAAAAACCGTGTATCCGAACATTACGGTGGAAACCTATTCCCCACCCTACAAGCCGGAATTCAGCGAAGAGGACAACCGCGCCATCATCGAGGCCATAAACAGGGCGGATCCGGACCTGCTGTGGATAGGCATGACGGCACCGAAGCAGGAGAAATGGACCTACACGCACTGGGACGAGCTGAAAATCCGCTGCCATACGGGAACTATCGGGTAAATGTTCGACTTCTTTGCCGGCACGGTGGAAAGGGCCGGAATGGTGGCAGAAACACAGCCTGGAATGGCTGTACCGGCTGCTGAAAGAGCCGAAACGGATGTGGAAACGGTACATCATCGGAAACACGCTGTTTCTGTGGAATGTGGGGAAGCTGATGATGAAAAAGCTATAAACAGCCTAAAAAAACATTGATTATATACATTGATTGCCCTAAAATCAATATATTTGCACAAAATTTGGATTTCAAGTTTTTTACATAATTAATTTACACATGAGAAAAGTTGCATTGATCACCGGTATTACCGGACAGGACGGTTCGTTCCTGGCTGAATTTTTGTTGGGGAAAGGATATGAAGTGCACGGTACAATCCGCCGTTCTTCGGTAGACTATCGTGAACGCATCGCTCATCTGGAAGGCACTCCGCATTTTCATCTGCACTATGCGGACCTGGGGGATTCAATGAGCATTATCCAGGTAGTAAACAAAGTGAAACCGACGGAAATCTACAACCTGGCAGCACAAAGTCACGTGCAGGTGAGCTTCGACTCGCCGGAATTTACAGCCGACGTAGACGCTACAGGCGTGCTGCGTGTGCTGGAGGCTGTGCGCCAGTGCGGACTGACAGATTCATGCCGAATCTACCAGGCTTCCACATCGGAGCTTTACGGCAAGGTGGAAGAAGTTCCGCAGAACGAAAACACACCGTTCCATCCGTACAGCCCGTATGCTGTGGCTAAACTGTACGGCTACTGGATTGTGAAAGAATACCGCGAAGCGTACAACATGTTCTGCTGCTCGGGTATCCTGTTCAACCACGAGTCGGAACGCCGCGGGGAAACCTTCGTGACAAGAAAGATCACGCTGGCAGCCGCACGCATCGCGCAGGGAAAGCAGGACAAGCTTTATCTGGGCAACCTCTCGTCGCTGCGTGACTGGGGATACGCAAAGGATTACGTGGAATGCATGTGGCTGATCCTGCAGCATGACACTCCGGAAGATTTCGTAATCGCTACGGGCGTGCAGCATTCGGTACGCGAGTTCTGCTACCTGGCATTCAAGTATGCAGGCATCGAACTGGAGTTCAAGGGCGAAGGACTGGAAGAAAAGGGATACGACAAGGCTACGGGCAAGGTGCTTGTGGAAGTGTCGGAAGACTTCTACCGCCCGACAGACGTGGTGAACCTCTGGGGTGACCCGACCAAGGCGAAAGCCGAACTGGGATGGGATCCGGGAAAGACAAGCTTTGAAGAACTGGTGAAGATCATGGTGGACGCCGACATGGCAAAAGTGGCCATAGAACGTGCAAGCGAGAAAGTGCGCACCAACCTGGCCGAATACCTGGAGAAGGGAATCGTGAAGTAAGTTTTTTTTAAAGGAGTTAGAGAAGTTAGAGAAGTTAGAGAAGTTAAAGGAGTTGGAGAAGGTAAAGAAGCTAACCAAAACCTCGTCAACTTGTCAACTCACAAACTCAAAAACTTAAAAACTTAAATCAATGGATAAATCTACAAAAATATTTGTGGCAGGACACCACGGACTGGTGGGATCTGCCATCTGGAACAACCTGCAGCAACGGGGATATACGAATCTGGTAGGACGGTCGCACAAGGAACTGGACCTGCTGGACCCGGTTGCCGTGAAGAAATTTTTTGATGAAGAACAGCCGGAAGCGGTGGTGCTGGCCGCAGCGCATGTGGGAGGCATCATGGCAAACCTGCAATACCGGGCAGACTTCATCTATCAGAACCTGCAGATCCAGCAGAACGTGATAGGAGAAAGTTTCCGCCACGGAGTGAAGAAGCTGCTCTTTCTGGGAAGCACGTGCATCTATCCGCGCGAGGCTCCGCAGCCGATGAAGGAGGAAGTGCTGCTCACTTCGCCGCTGGAATATACGAACGAGCCGTACGCAATCGCAAAAATAGCGGGGCTGAAGATGTGTGAGAGTTTCAACCTGCAATACGGTACGAACTACATCGCCGTGATGCCGACAAACCTTTACGGGCCGAACGACAATTTCCATTTGGAGAACAGCCATGTGTTGCCGGCCATGATTCGTAAGATTCATTTGGCCAAGTGCCTGAACGAAGGGGACTGGGAGGCTGTGCGCAAGGACATCAACCTGCGTCCGGTGGAAGGCGTAAACGGAAGCAACTCGGAACAGGAAATTCTGGACAAGCTGGCCAAATACGGAATCACGCCGGAAGCCGTGACCCTGTGGGGAACCGGAAAGCCGCTGCGCGAGTTCCTGTGGAGCGAAGAAATGGCTGACGCAAGCGTACATGTGCTGCTGAATGTAGACTTCAAGGATACCTATAAGGAAGGCGACAAGGAAATCCGCAACTGCCACATCAACGTGGGTACGGGCAAGGAGCTGTCGATCAAGGAAGTGGCAGAGAAGATCATGAAGGAAATCAACTTCAAGGGCGAACTGCGCTGGGACGCTTCGAAACCGGACGGAACCATGCGGAAGCTGACCGACGTGACGAAGCTGCACAACCTGGGATGGCACCACAAGATTGAAATCGACGAGGGTATCCACCGCCTGTACGAATGGTATGCCGAAGGGGATTTGCATCAACCACCAGACCGCGTGACGGCAGGCCGCTGCGTGAAGCGAACAAACGGAGAGGCGGTGCCAAAAAAAGAATGACCTTGCTTTTTGACGGCCATCCGCTGCTTTGACACCCTCTCTTCATCTGCTAACATATCCGAAAGAATGAAAGGTAAATTTATTGTCATAGAAGGACTGGACGGATGCGGAAAGTCCACACAGGTGCGTCTGCTTCAGCAAAAGCTGGAGGCGGACGGAACGGCGCACCGCTTCATCCACTTTCCGATGCTCAACCAGGGCGTATACGGAAATCTGACGGCTGAATTTCTCAGAGGGGAGTTCGGCTCGCTGGAAGAGGTGCACCCCAAACTGGTGGCGCTGCTTTTCGCCAACGACCGCCTGGAACATATAGGCATCATCCGGGAATGGCTGGACAAAGGATACTGCGTGCTGGCCGACCGGTATGTATATTCGAATGTGGCTTTCCAGTGCGCCAAACTGAAGGCGGAAGAGAAGAAAAGGGAACTGAAGGACTGGATTTTGGCATATGAATTCGGACACAACGCCCTGCCCCGCCCCGACCGCACACTTTTTCTTGACATGCCTTTCAGCTTTATCGAACGCTCGCTGACATCGGAACGTGAGGGGAGTGACCGGGACTATCTGAACGGCCGGAAGGACATACACGAAAGTTCGCTGGCTTTTCAAAGAAATGTACTGGAGATGTACCGCAAGCTGCTGGCTGAAGAAAAGGACTTCAGCGCAGTGAGCTGTACGGATGAGGAAGGCAACCTGTCTTCCATTGATGAAATACAACTCCGAATCCGCGAGATTCTGAACCTGTAATTTTAAAAAACGTATTTACCACAGGCTTCCCTGTACAAGCTTTTTGTCACAGGGTTGAAACCTCATGTGGTAAATATTATTAAAAATACGTTTTCGGACTCCGATTTTTAAACACTTTCATAAAAAAAAGCGTTTATTTGCGCCGGTAAACAAAAGAGAGTTTTTTAGATATGCTGGAAAGAAAAAACTATGATTCTTACAACCAGTGGGTAAACCTGTTTGTTGTATGCTGCGAAACTGTTGTTGCAGGAGCGGTTTATTATCTCTACTGCTGTCTGACGGAAAACAATCCCTGGAACAAGACAATGAATGCACCGATGATGCAGAGCCTGCTGATAATCGTGCTCTGCTATTTCATCGCCGCAATCCAGGTGGGAGTTGTGCTCTACAAGCGAAAAGTTTATGCTTACCAAATCATTACGAAGGTATTCAAGAACATTGTCGGATTCGGAATCCTTGCGGGACTGATTCTGCACATGGGGAGGTTCCTGGATGCATGGTCGCTTTTCTACTTCACTTATCTGATCATCCTTTTCATAATCATGGCGCTGTTCCGGCTCTCGCTCCGCAGGTTCGTCAAGAGCTACAGGCAGCGGGGAGGAAACCTGAGGTATGTGGTGCTCGTGGGAAGCACACAGAACATGCAGGACCTCTATCACGAACTGACGGACCAGGACTATACGGGATTCAGGGTGCAGGGTTATTTCGACTTCAAACCGAACGAGGATTTCCCGCGGGACTGCAAATACCTGGGAACGCCGGAAAATGTGATCGACTACCTGAAAGAGAATGAAAACACGCACTATCTGTACTGCTGCCTTCCCTCGAAGAACGGACAGCTGATAAAATCAATCATCGACTACTGCGAAAACCACGTGGTTCACTTCTACAGCGTGCCGAACGTATACAACTACCTGCACCACCGCATGTACTTCAACATGGTAGGCAACGTGCCCTACCTCAGCCTGCGGAGAGATCCGCTGAGCCGCTTCGGAAACAAGGTGCTGAAACGGACGTTCGACATCGTGTTCTCGCTGCTGTTCCTCTGCACGCTCTTCCCCATCATCTTCATCGTCGTGGCAATCGTAACGAAAATAACCATGCCGGGACCGATCTTCTTCAAGCAGAAACGGAACGGGCTCAACGATGAGGAATTCTACTGCTACAAGTTCAGAAGCATGAAGGTGAACGCGCAGGCCGACACGCTGCAGGCCACAAAGAACGACCCGAGAAAGACAAAATGGGGAAACATCATGCGGAAAACGAACATCGACGAGCTGCCGCAGTTCATCAATGTGCTGAAAGGCGACATGAGCGTGGTGGGACCGCGCCCGCACATGCTGAAACACACGGAAGAATATTCGAAACCGATCAACAAATACATGGTGCGCCACTTCGTGAAGCCGGGAATCACAGGATGGAGCCAGGTGACGGGCTACAGGGGCGAAACCAAGGATCTGAAAGACATGGAAGGACGCATACTCGGCGATATCTGGTATATCGAGCACTGGAGTTTCGGCCTTGACCTGTTCATCATCTACAGAACGATTGCGAACGCAATCCATGGGGAAAAAAGAACGCTTACTAATCAAAACTTATACATAAAAAAATGAAAACGACAAGAACTTTCAAGCCAATATGTTTGATACTGCTGCTGCTTTTTGCCGGCTCTGCGGCATTTGCACAGGGAAAATGGGACGCTTTCCCAAAAAATGAGAAATGGTTTCTCATGGGAGGCGTGGGAATACACGGCTATGTGGGCGACTACGACAACCAGATCAGCTTCGGGGAACGCTTCGGAGCCGGCGGCGAAATTGCCGTAGGAAAATGGATAGCCCCCGCCATCGCAGTGCGGCTGCAGCTCAATGCGCTGCACGCAGTGGGAGGCACAAAATCCGGAAAGAAAGAATCGTGGAACTACGGCCACGCACATGTTGACGCCATGCTGAACCTCTCGGAACTGGCTGTCGGAGCGGACGAAGAACGCCTGTACAGCGCCATCCCGTTCATGGGTATAGGTGTGGCCAGAAGAGCGGCACGCCACAATGCGGACGCCGTTCCGACACTGACCATCGGACTGCTCAACAGCTTCCGCATGAACGAGCATCTCTGCCTGAACATTGAGGGCAAAGGGAGCATCGTGGGCGACAAGCTGGACGGACTGGCCGGCGGCAGAAGCGGAGAAGGAACGCTCACGCTGACAGTTGGCATGACATACAATTTCTAATATGCAACATAGACCATAAAATAAAAAGACAAGTTAATGTTTTTTAGGAGAGTTTTTACAGGATTACTGATATTAGTTTGCTGTTTTCAGGTAGCCACAGCACAAGCCGCAAGAGAAAAAAGTCAGAAACAGACGATTCCGTTCAAAGAAAGGTGGGCATTCAGATCAAATGCCGTAAACTGGGTGGGGCTAATGCCGAACATTGGAGTGGAATATGACCTATCCAGTTCTGTATACAACAAGTGGACACTGGGCATATCCGCCACATGGAACGGAAATACAGACGTCAATTTCGACCAGAAAATCCAGCAGAGAATCAACGATTACCGCATCGAGGCGCGGAAGCACGTAAAGCCGTCGCTCCAGATCCGCCCCGGACAGAAACGTATGCCGAAATTCTGGCGGACGTACTACTGGGGAATCTATGCCGGATACACGAAGTTCAACCTGATGTGGAACAAGGGAGTGGCCGGCGACCTGTTTCAGGCGGGAGTCACCGGCGGATGGGAAGTGCCGCTATACCAGTGCAAGCAGGGAGGGCTCGACCTTGATCTGGGACTGAGCATCGGAATGCTTTACGCCGAATACGGCAAATACAGGTTCGCGGACGGAAAGACGGTGCTCACGGAGGAAAAAGGAAGGCACATCCTTCCCTATCCCCTTCCCACGGAAATCAGGGTAGGCATCGTTTACCGCTTCAATTCGATCAAATATAAATATACTAAAACGAAAACTAAATATTAACGGATATGCTAAAGCTATTTAACCAGAGGACAATTCAAAAAGCCGCAATGACAATGCTGCTGGCATGCGCTGTATCTCACATGCACGCACAGCTGATTGCGGCAAAGACAAATGCACTCCTGTGGGGAAACCTGACCCCCAATCTTTCGTTCGAACTGGTCACTTCCGAAAAGACCAGCGTAATGGCGGGTGCATTCTATTCGGTCGACCAGAATCCGCTCGACTGCAGCATCAAGGGTGTTGACATACAGGCGAGGTACTGGATAAGCGGACGGCCGCTTGCACAGAGCTTCATCGCCCTGGGACTGCAGGGCATGAGATACAACGCCACATTCTCCGGGAAACGCCACTTCGGCGACGCCGCAGGACCGGGGCTTGTATACGGATATGCACTGCCGCTCACCAAACGGTTCAACCTGGAATTCAGCGCAGGCATCTCGCTGATGTGGTTCAGAGAACAGAAATACGAGGAAGGGACTCCTGCCCCGGACAACTACAATTCCACCGGCATGAAAGTGATGCCGATGGGACTGGGAATCACATGTACGTACATATTTAAATGAAATGAAGCATGAAAACTTACTTTAAAACAGGAATTCTCCTCATAACGTGCCTGCTGGGGTGCGCGCTTCCGGCTGCAGCCCAGAAGATGACCAAAGTGACAGGTATCGTCTACAACATCGCCGGAAGAAAGAAAATACCGTTTTCCGACATCGCAGTCCAGGTGTATGCGGCCAAGACCGTGGCTGAAGGAAAAGACATAAAGAAGGCGCTCGACTCGGATCCGAACGACCCCGACAGGCTGATCATGTTCCATCTCGACAAGAACGCAAAGACTACGACCGACAACAACGGATACTACGAAATCATGGTACCCGACAACGGCGCCCTGATCTTCAAGGCCGGACTGAGCACGGCCGTGTTCAAGGAAGTGGACCACCGCATGAAAATAGACGTGGAAATCAACGACGGACTTCACCTCAGTGAAGTGACCGTGACGGGCATACGCACGGAAATGGCACCCGAACCGCAGGCTCCGATCATGTTCGGCAACCAGTATATACCTTACACCACGTTCAACATCCCGTCGCACACGGGAAACCGCTATTCGAGGCTCATCATCCAGCCGTATGTGGTGGACTGTATGCTGAACGACACGGTGGTTCTCCCGTGTCCGCTGGTGTACGACGGAAAAGAATATGCCATGACACAGCTCCGAAAAAAGGGGTATGACATGAGCCGTGACCCGCTGAACCCGTACATCATCAAGGACCAGTATCTCTCGAGCGACCCGATGACCATCCACTGGCGCGACACCGTTGTGGTGCCGGACGCAACCCACAGCTACAACTGCTACGCGACAATCAGCATCGAGGACTATTCGGCCATCACTTACCGCACATACGAGGTGAACACCTGCAAGGCAAAACGGCCGCTAAAGTTCCTCCAGTACAACATGCTGTACCAGACAATGGACCCGATGGACTACAAGGAGCGTCCGCAAATACAGAAGCGCAACACGTCGGACAAGATCCTGCTGACGTTTGAAATCAATTCGGACAAGCTTGTGCAGAACGAGGAGAACAAAAGAAGCCTTGACATGCTGAGAAACAGGCTGAAGGAAATCGCAGAGTCGCCGGGCGCAATCCTGAAAGAGTTCCACGTTACCGGTACTTCGTCGCCGGACGGAAACTACTACTCGAACCTGGCTCTGGCGGAAAGACGTATGAAACGCATCGAAAGCGAAATAACTTCCATCCTGCCCCGCCAGATTCTGGAACGCGTATACCGCAATCCGCAGGCAACAGTCGCTCCGTGGTCGGACATCGTAACGCTGCTCGAACGTGACGGAAAAACGGGCGAAGCGGCTCAGGTGAAGGAAGTGCTCGCCAGATACAAAGACGCGAACCAGCAGGGTATCGCCCTGAAAAAGCTGCCGTTCTACAAATCCGTAATCACAACATATCTCGAAGAACTGCGCAAGGTAAACTACAACTGCATATACGAAATCTACCGCGAGCCGAACGACGAGGAAATCATGGCTCTCTACAAAAAGGAAGGGGCAGACGGAACGTATACGCGCTATGAGTACTGGCGGCTGTTCATGCTGCTGAAAGACAGGGAGCAGCTGAAAGCAATCTACCGCAAGGCTTACGAAACGTCGCTTGCCGAAAGAGGAAAGCCGTGGGCATTGGCGGCAAACAATCTGGCTGTCATGTGCCTGGAAGACGGAATTTCAGACACGGAGATTCTGGATCCGCTGATTGACCGCGCAATCTACACCACCGACTACAAGCGCACAAGCGATGACAACCAGCGCGTTGAAATCATCAACCCGTCGCCGATTGTGAACAACCAGCTGTGCATGTATGTCAACAAGGGCGACTTCACCAACGCAAGCATATTGGCCAAGATGCTTCCGGAGGACGAGAAGTATGACATGCTGAAGGCTTACGCATGGGCCATCGGAGGATATTTCCGCGGAGGAGCTACTCCCGAAGAAAAGGCACGCGCAGAAAAGACATTCAACACCATAAAGAACTCTTCGCCGCAGAATGCCGTAGTGATGTATCTGGCGCTCGAATCGCCGGAAGGAGATGCAGAGGCTCTGAAACAGATTGAACTGCTGCCGCAGGAAGATGCGCTGACCTGGTACTTCAAGGCCGTCATCTCTGCGAGAAAGGGCGACTTGAGCATCAATGACACTGCGTTTATGCTCTCGGAATGCTTCAAGCGTGACAAAAAGTTCATATCCATCGCACAGAACGACGGTGAATTTGACGACGATACCGTAGAGATCGCATTGGATTTGTATAACTAACAAACAAATAAGATTAAACTATGAAACCTAAATATATTATACCCGTCCTATGCGCCTGCATATGTGCCTTACAGCCTGAAGACTCGCACGCACAGGCAGTGAAACTGCGCAAGGACAGTACGGAAAGATATTTCAACGCACTTGACTATACCCTGCAGAAGCGCTATATCCCGCAAGGGAAAAAGGTGGGGAACGACATGCCCGGGAAAAACTTCTCGCTTTCGGCAGGCGCCGGAATCCAGAAGCTGAGAGGAGCCGGAGCAGGACTTCCGCTCTACTACAACGGAAGCATCAGCCTGTCGAAAGACTTCACTCCGTTCAATACTTACCGGGTGACCCTGCTGGGGGGATTCAACGATGAATTCAAACAGGGGGGCATCGAAATCGACCACCTGTTCAACCTGTCTGACTACATCGGAGGATACCGGAGCGGAGCGCACATGAACCTGTATACCGTGCTGGGTATCGGCGGCTATGCCAGCAAACGCGACGGAAAAGACGCAAAGATCTCGGGGTCGCTTCATGCCGGACTTCAAGCCACGTACCACCTGTCGAAGAACTGGGACTGGTTCGTGGAGCCGAAGATGTATCTTTATACCGACGGAATTGACGGATATACCTGCAACAAAGCGTTACGACCTGGCCTACGGAGTGGTTACCGGCATCACCTACCGGTTTACGGATCTGCCTGTCAAGCCCAAGTCGGAAGATGCCGGGGATAACCTGTTCATCGAAGCTGGCATAGGCACACAGGCGGACTTCGTCAAGAACGTGCGCGACAACCTGCCCGGACTGCAGATGCTGGGACCGGCCGCCTCGCTCTCTCTGGGAAAGTGGTTCATGCCGTTAGGTATCCGCGGAACAATATTCGGAGGATTCCACTATACATTCAACCCCGAACAGAACAAGAGCGAAGAAGTGTATGCAGGCGGACGCATAGAAGCGATGGTCAACCTGAACACGCTGTTCAAGCCCACGCTGACCGACCCGAAACTGGAAGTGAACCTCTCGGCAGGTTACGAACTGGGGGCACTGGGACACCGCAGCGCAATGTACTCGAAAAAAGATCCGCATGTTCCACAGCCCGACGGCCGCAGCACAGCTTGTCTATTTCGTCAACGAGCAGATCGGCGTGTTCGGAGAAGCACGCTACAGCCGGAGCCAGTATACGCAGCCGTACAAGAGCGGAATAACCCAGGACCGCCACATGCAGAATTTAGGCGTCATGTTCGGTGTGCAGTACCGCAGAAGAAAGGCGGACTTCGATTCAAGAAGGGGCGTGTTCAAGCCTTATAACTTTGTGTATGCAAGCGTAGGGGGCAATTTCCCGATGCGCACCACCAACATCAAGGGACAAAGCTTCTTCTCGCTGGTGGGCCAGCAGGCTACAATCGGATACGGACGCAAATATACGCCCATATCGGCTGTAAGGGGGCATATATGGAAGTGGGACGCTATCCGTATATCGGAGGAGGAACGTATCCGTTCTCGATTGGCGCAGACTACATGCTTGACGTGACCAACCTGATAGGCAATTACAACGAAAACAGGATATTCACGCTGAACGCATTTGCCGGTATCGCCTACACACACCACGAACTGCTGAAGAACAACTACTTCGGATTTGAGGCCGGACTGCAGGAAAGCTTCCGGATTTCTGACGAATGGAGTATCTTCCTCGAAGAGTGCGCCAGAGGGTATAAGGGAAAAATCACTCCCTCGGCACGTGTGTACACTTCAAAGAAGCTGTCGGGTGTGCTGAGCGGAAGCGTCGGAGTCAGCTACCGCTTCTGAGAGAACGTAGAAAAAACTGTTGAATCTGAAATTACAAAACCATGCTGATAGCTGTTGATTTTGACGGAACTCTCGTGGAACACCGCTACCCGGAAATCGGCCGGGAACTTCCTTTTGCCTTCGAAACACTGAGAATGCTGCAGAAGGAAGGGCACCGAGCTGGTGCTGTGGAGCGTCAGGGAAGGCAAACTGCTGGACGAGGCTGTGGCTTTCTGCAGGGAACGCGGGGTGGAATTCTATGCCGTGAATGCAAATTATGAAGAAGAACGGGAAAACCACCAGCACTTCTCAAGGAAACTGAAGGCGGACATTTTTATCGACGACAGAAACCTGGGGGGAATGCTCGACTGGGGCAGCATCTACCGGATCATACACTACAAGATCAAGATCGCTGACCTTATTGCGGACGCTCTTGAAGAAAAGCTGGGAGAAAAGGATTACGAACGTGAAGCGAAAGGAAAGAAAGGTTTCTTCAAGAAGCTGTTCGGCTGACCCTGGCCGGCTTTGATGAAAGCCCCGGAACAGGAAACAGATACCATAAGAGGGTGTGTCGGAACACAAATCAACCAGATTTTGTTTTGTAAGCATCCGATAAAGTACACATTGTAGATTTGTAAAAAACAACAAACTCTTCTTATCAACGAATATAAAGTTGACAGGAAGAGTTTGCTGTTCTATTGTATCTCTATTAGACTTCAATTGGATTTTCGTTGGACTTCTTCAACTTCCAGACATCCGGAAGCAGTTCCCGGATGTTTTTACCGGAGTCCTTTTCCTGATAGTATGGAAGTCTGTAAGCATTCGAAGAAATGCACCTTTTACACTTTGAGGTTTGGTTGTAGCTTTGCGGCAGTGAATACAATCAAACCTCAATTATTATGAACAGACAAGAATTTGAAGAATTAGAATTGCAGGTGCAACAAAGCGAGCTGCCGTTGAAGTCGTACCTTCAACAGATAGGTGTAAGTTATTCAACCTATCACTACTGGCGTAGAAAATGTTCCGTTGACAGGAGCAGTATCAAACACGAGTTGGCTCCTATCAGTTTTAAACAGGCATTTACGGAGTCTTCCCAAGAAGAACAATTGCCGCATGGTGTTGCGCTGCTGTTTCCCAATGGACTTCGTGCCCACTTCGGGAGCGGTTCTGAAGATTTGCTGAAGGAAATATTTACCCAAAGTCTTCGAAACGGTCATGTTTAACCTGAACGACACGATGCGCTACTTCCTGTGTCCGGGCAGGACAGATATGCGCAAGGGTATCAGTTCGCTATGCGGAGTGGTACATGAGAAAATGAACAGTGAAGTGAGGAACGGTGATGTCTTCATCTTCATCGGTTCCAGCCGCAGGCTAATGAAACTCCTTCATGCCGAAGATGGAGGCATGGTGATGTATGTGAAACGTCTGGAAGCCGGTCGCTTCAAACTGCTCAAATACGATCCTGAGTCAAAAAGCTATTCCATGGAATGGCGTGACCTGGTGATGATGGTCGAGGGCATTCAGGAGAATCCTGAACAGAGACTCCGGCGGTTAAGGGCGGAACGAAAGGAATACCATGTATGACATGCTTTTAGGTTGAATAAAAGTGCCTGTTTTGTTGTGTAATTAGCTAATATTTAGTACTTTTACGTAGACAAAAAACAAGCAGGCAATGGAAGAAAAGGATATTTTGCTCAAGACGATAGAATGGCTGAATACCACTGTTGCTTCGTTGTCTGCCACCAATAAAGAACAGTCAGAGCAGATTAAAAACCTGCAGGAACGCATCAAAGAGTTGACGGCTCAGGTCGCATGGCTGAACCGTCAGCTCTTTGGCCGTAAATCGGAGAAACTTCGCGTATATGATCCTAATATCCCCGATCTTTTTGCAGACGAGTTTGCCGGACTCCAACATCAGGCGGAAGAAAAGCGCGATGAAGCCGTTGGGAAGATTGAAAAGGAACCGGCGGAAGTACGGAAGCAGAATCGTCAGAACCGCAAAATGATAGAGGACTTGCCCGTATTGGAGACCGATACAATAGAACCGAAAGGCGTAGACTTGTCTTTATACCGTAGAATAGGCGAAGAGATAACAAAAGTCGTCAAACACAAGCCGGGAATGCTTTACGTCAAGGTGATCATCCGTCCCAAATATGCTCTCAAGGATAGTACCCTGCTTCCTCCGGCCGGACAGAAAGGCGTAGAGATAGCTCCCATGCCGCTGATGCCGGTCGACAAGTGTATCGCTGACACGAGTCTGCTTGCCGAGATACTGCTTCAGAAGTATGAATATCATGTCCCGTTCTACCGTCAGATACAACAGTACCGACATCTTGGAATGAAAGGCCTGACCGAAAGTACGCTGGACGGATGGTTCAAAAAAACAATGGAACTGCTCAAACCTCTATATGAGGCGCTCAAGCGGAAGGTCTTCTCCTGTGACTATGTACAGGCGGATGAAACCACAGTTCCAGTCATCAACAGGGAAAAGCAAAGGCTGACAAGGAATATCTATGGATGGTAAGGTCAGTCATGGAAAAACCGGTCATTTTCTATTATGATGATGGATCCCGGGCAGGAGCGGTCATCGAATCTCTGGCAAATAGATACTCTTCTATTTTAACTCGATTGTTAACGAGCGTTTCTATGTATTTGTCAATTAAGTAGTTTTTATGTATTTCTTTGTCATATGTTTTTCTTGCCTTTTCCTTAAAAAAGTCATCTTCTCTTTTGAATTTTTCTTTTTCTTCTTTTGAAGTCCAAGGCCATTTAGACGTATATCCGGAATTTCTATAAGATGTATTTTTCTTAGGGAGTAACATATCTATATAAGAATCCGAATAATTGGCACCTCTTGTAATTTCAGAATAGAAGCGATCATCACCACCAACTTTGGTAATTACATATTCATCAACCTTTGTTTCATAGGAAGAAATTATTTCATCTATATTTAATGAATCTACTAATAATTCATATTCTGCTATTTTTTGTTTTATTGATTTGGGAGGATTCTTTTGCAAGTTTTCATACAATATAATAGCTTCTCTTTGTAAATCAATATTTTCATTTCCAGTTATAGCCATTTTATTATATACTTTAGAAGTTGCCATAAAACCATCAAGTTGAATTCTTTCAGCATAGTATTCGCTATATGTAGATGATATTGAGAATATCCCATTTCCAATCTCCTTAATGGTTTTATTATTCGATCTACTAAAATAAACTATCTTTAAATATAAAGAATCATCTTGTCTTTTAGCATAGTAAAATCTAAAATCAGTAAAACAAAATGTATGAAAAATTCTCATCACTATATATAATGATACCACAACGGCTTAAAAAATAGTCTTCTGAAGAAGAATTGCCATTGATAGCTCTGTGGACTGATTCATATTTTATATCTTCATTGAATTTTAGGAATGACAAATTAGGACATTCGGCAAAAGCCTTCCATTCTACTTTTTTTATGCCTTCGCCGACAATTTCTTTTAGATTTCGGCATCCACAAAAAACATATTCAGGTAGAATCTCAACCCCATACGGTAGTATAATCTTCTCAAATTTACCATTTTGAAATGCATGTTCATTTAGCCGTTTTAGTTTCGTTTGTGACAAATCTAAGACAGATATATTTGCATTAGTTAATGAAAACGAATTAATTACAGCCAATTTTTCTCCCAAAATCAATCTATTCATGTGTGGCCATCCCTCAAATGAATGACTATCTATAGATTGTATTTTTTCCGAAACAAAAGTAACACGAGATAACCGAGGGCAATCTTTAAATATCGGTAATGCAATCTTTTCCCCCTATACGCACTTCTTCAAGGAAAGGAAATTTGCAAAAATATGATGGTATTCCATCACTATCCGTAAAATCAAGAATATTGATTTCTTTACATTTACTTATAGCCTCATAAATGTCATTATATGGTTTAGAAATAACCCACATGGAAGTTGCGCAAGGGATAACAGCTTTATTCTTTTCTTTTTTAGATGTAATATATTCCTTTCAAGATAGTATTATCCATTATTTTGTAATAATACTTCTAATTCATTCTTTTCTATAAATTGTTTCATAATTCATATCGTATTAAAAAAGTTTTTCACCATTAATCCACATATAGTTGCAATGCCAAAACTCAACAAAGTCCCAGCTAATACATATTCAGTCTTGGCTGTATCTGTTTCTTTAAAACGAAGTAAAGATTTTGCGGCTATTATGAATCCCACTGCTTCATATTGACCGATTAAAACAAATACCAATGTTAGGATTCTTTCTAAATTTCCGATAAGTGCCCCCGCATTTTTCATGCTTTTGCAAGATTCATCTTCTCCTATTTTATATCGTTCCAATATCAGTTTTATAAGAATGTTGGTAGGTTTCAGGCAACATAATATGGCAAACATAAATGCAGGAATGGATATTTGGTCAAGGAAGTCTATGTCTTGAATTGGCAAATAACATTGTGATGCGTATTGATGCGCAATAAAACACAGAATTATGATGTGGGCAATCTGGTCTATTAAAAATACCCACAGTCCTTTGTGCATAAATGATTTTACCGCATCAATCATCAAATGTGTTACAAATATGAGCAACGCATAAACCCCAAAATCAACTGTTGGAACAAATGCCCATGAAAGCAGTCCTATGATTATGGAATGAACATACAAAAAAAGGCTTTTAAGTCTTGATTCTTCTTTCCTCTTGCAGTATTTATCGCTTTGCAGATAGAAATCTCCAATCACATGAGCCATCAACAGGCTTAATAACAACCAGCTATTCATGCGTTTTCAAAATTTAGTTGTTCAAAGTAATTTAATGCCTCCTCTATACAATACCATTTAGCAGAAGTCGAGTGCTGGTTTATTCCAGACTGCTTTACACCTAATATATCTGCTATTTCTTGCTCGCTTTTAGACAAAAGTTTATAATAAATGACTTCACTCTGCCGCTTTGTAGCATTATTGAGCAAGGCATCGGTCAGCATACCAACAGTCTGTAATGCCGGTTTTAGTTGCATATCAGCAGGTTCAATAAGGAATGTACCATTTTTGTTTGGAGTCCCCATTCCGCTTAATGTCCGTCCCGATAAATAGATCGCCTCTCCATCCATTATGCCGTGTTCCTTATCAACAATACGCATATTACCTATTCCCATAGCTATACGGATTCCGTATGCTTGGAACAGTTTTTTCTTTTTCGGTTCTGCAATAGGAAAAGACTTAATGCAACTCTTAATAATAAGAGCAACTCTGAAGCCGTCCTTAGCTGAAGGCAACAGGCACTCTATGTAATCTCCCTTTATTAACCTGCCCCAAAATCCGGGAAATCTCTTTTCGAGGACAGAAAATAAATCTTCTATCCTTTGCTTCAAAGCAATGGTTTCTTCAATACACAAAGATGTGGACGAAACTATATCGGCAGAAATGGTTGCATACATAGATTGAATCCGTTTAATTACTGTTCAATGCAAAGGTATAAATAATATCTCTACCGACCAAAATATTATAAGTTAATTGACTTATAAAATGGAGAAATAAGTGATTTAGCTTATTACGATACATTATAAGTTCTAAGTCTTATCTTGCCTGACTTATATTTCTGACTTTCCTATTTTGAAAAACATGCCACTTATGTGATAGGACATGTGATAAGAGTAAGATGAAATAGCGATACTAAAATGGTACTAAATCATACATCACTCGTTATAATACAATGATATAATACAAAATATCAATGCTTTATAAAATTATTGCTGTCCGATAAAAATATAGCAAACGAATAAAAAATAGGGCTGACTTCATTTGCGATGTCAGCCCATTTTCGTTAGATTTCTGTCGCCAAACAAAATCAATCCAACTATGGGCAAAAGTATACATTTTAGCGGACAGCCGCTCTATGGTCAGGTAATAAAATTATTGGATAAGTCAACAATCCTTCGTTTTAGTCGTAAACATGGTGGCGAACACTACATAAAACGTTTTGATTGCTGGACTCATCTTGTTGTTATGCTTTATGCGGTCATCATGCGTTTTGATTCCTTACGCGAGATCACGGCTTCCCCTACAGGCAGAAGCCCGCAAGCTTTTCCATTTGGGTATCAGCTCAATGCCTTCACGCAGTACACTTTCCGATGCCAACCAACGACGTCCGGAGGTTATATTTGAGTCCATTTATCGTGATTTATACGCCACATACAGGCATGTGCTTTCCTCGGACAGCCGCAAAAGCAGGGATGCTGTCTGGATGAAGCGTCTCCAGATTATCGACTCCACTACTATCACACTGTTCTCCAATCTGCTGTTCAAGGGCGTGGGCCGTCATCCCAAAACCGGCAAAAAGAAAGGGGGTATAAAAGTGCACACCGTCATACACGCCAATGAGGGAGTCCCTTCTGATATAAAGTTTACATCTGCAGCCACCAACGATTCTTTTTTATGTTAAAGCCGTCAACATTGAGCAAAGGAGACATAGTTGCCATGGACCGGGCATATATTGACTATGAGAAACTGGAAGCACTCACGCAAAGAGAAGTTCTGTATGTGACAAAAATGAAGAAGAATCTAAAATACAACATTATGGAGGACTGTATCTACCAGACAACAGACGGTCTTATGGAAGTGCGCATACAACATGTCACATTCTCTAAAGTTCTGAAGGGTGGAGAAATACTGATTCATCATGCCCGTATCATTACCTATGCCGATACCAAAAAGCACAAACTGGTTGCATTGCTTACAAACGATATGGAATCAGACCCGAACGAAATTATAGAAATTTACCGTAAACGCTGGGAAATTGAACTGTTGTTCAAGCAGATAAAACAGAACTTCCGTTGAAATACTTCTATGGAGAAAGTGCAAATGCCATCAAGATACAGATTTGGGTGACGCTTATAGCCAATCTGCTTCTGATGGTAATGAAAAAAGACGACGCGTTCCTGGGTTTCTCCGGACTTGCCACCATGATGCGGATTACGCTTATGTATTATGTTGATTTCTACAGCCTGTTTAATCATCCGGAGAAATATTTGGAAACGCTATTAAACGTAAAGCAGAAAGAAGATTACCAGTTATCTATCTTTTGAGGGGGCATGGAACTATAAAATAAGACTCGACCACTGAATACACAATGGCCGAACACTACATTTTTATATTTAATCGAGTTTATCGGACAGCAATAAAAAGGAATAGGACTAAGTCAAGGACAAAAACAAAGAATTTTGATAGCGAGAGCAATATATAAAAATCCTAGCTATATATTCTTGGACGAAGCAACAAACTCTTTAGACAGTAACAATGAGAAGATTATCAGTGAGAAATTAAATAGTTTCTTATCTCAAAGAACAGCCATCATCATTGCTCATAGGCTCAGCACTGTAAAACGTGCAGATAGAATAGTTGTAATGAAAAACGGATATATCAAAGAAACGGGAACTCATAATGAACTCCTAAAACTAAAAGGTGAATATTATGATTTGGTAAAAAATCAATTAGAAATCTAAAGAAGAAAAACATGGCTGATAATGTATTAATAACTCCCCTAGTTGGCTGGTAAGATGGGGTACTAGCATCGTTGCTCTGATTATGATTATTTTGACAATTGGAAGTTTTTATCTACCTTGCTATAAAATAGAAAAAGGAGAAATGGTATTAATTAAGCCTCTTAAAAGTCACACTACAAACCAATTCATATGTGGAATTAGAATCCTTTCAGATACTCACCCTCCGATACAGATAGGACAGAGAATCGAAATTAGAGTAGAAAAAGTACAGACAAGAAGAATAGAACTGACTGGCCGCGTTTGTTCATTAAACAAAACCAACGGTTCACCTTTTAATATTCACAGAAATTATTTTAAACCAAAATCAAGCGAATTTACTATATATGGAAATAAAAAAAATCTAAAGTTACGATAATAACAGAAAACATTTTTCTTGGAAATATAATCTTAAATTCTTTTAAAAGTTTATTTTAGGAAACATATGAAACCTAAGAAAAATTACTGAAACCGATGCCCACACAAATATGCCAAAAGTAAATCAACGTGAATTCGATATAATTCAAAACATAGTAAGTTGTCCGTCCTTGACAAAAGTCTATGGCGAGTTTCTTCTCAAAGAAACAGTACGCTGCTATGGCGGAAAGCGAATTGGCAATGAAGTTGTTGAAGGAGCGGTGCCTGGAGTGTTCAATTTGGGCAATATTCTTCAGCTCGTCATTGACCGTTTCAATTAAAGCGCGTTTTCTCAGCAGGATTTTGTCCGCATCGCCCATCCGATTCGGCTTGTTCCGATGCTTATGGCTCCTGTCTTCAACCATGCATTTTTCCTATACTTTGGCAAATTCCTTGCAAAAGTCATCCGCCATACAATGAAATTCCGTAACTTTAGCCTCTGAGAACATAGTGGTAATCGCTTAAAAGCTACAATTGATCACTATAAATTTAATACACTTATCGCTATGTTCTTGATTTTCTAATGAATAATTTTATTCCTTATATCGAACTCACGTTAAATTCATAAAATAAAATCATCTGAGCAAACCAGAAGAAAAGTCCGGAAAACCCGAATCTGAAAAGCAGAGAGAGGCTGTTTCAAATCTTATTTTGAGTTCAGCCTCTCTCTTTTTATGCCTCCGTTCAGAGCCTTGCCTGCCCTACTCTACATACAGCACAAGTCCCTTGAGGTATTCCCCTTCGGGATGATAGATATTTACCGGATGGTCGGGAGCCTGGGTCAGCTGATGAAGAATCCGCACGCTGCGGCCTGTCTGCGCGGCAGCCGTAAACACAGCACTCCGGAAATCCTGCTTGCTCACCACCTGCGAACAGGAGAAAGTGAAAAGAATGCCGCCGGAACGGATCTTCTCGAGTGCCTTGGCATTCAGTTTGGTGTAGCCCCGGAGCGCATTGCGCAGCGCGTCACGGTGTTTGGCAAACGCAGGGGGATCGAGAATAATGAGATCATACTGGTCGCCCATGCGGTCGAGAAACTTGAAGGCATCTTCTGCAAAAGCCTGGTGGCGGCTGTCGCCCGGGAAATTCAGTTCAACGTTCTGGCGGGTAAGGTCGATCGCCTTGGCAGAACTGTCGACCGAATGAACCAGCTTCGCCCCCCCGCGCATGGCATAAAACGAGAAGCCTCCGGTGTAGCAGAACATGTTGAGCACCGAACGCCCGCGGGAATAGCGTTCAAGCAGGGCGCGGTTGTCCCTCTGGTCGACAAAGAATCCGGTCTTCTGCCCTTTCAGCCAGTCGACATGAAACTTCATTCCGTTTTCCATCGCCACATTCTCCTGGCATCCGCCTTTCAGGAAACCGTTTTCAGTTCCTACCAGATCGGCCTTGTAAGGCAATGTGGTTTCCGACTTATAATAAATGTTCTGTATGACATCTCCCATCACCCGGTCGATGGCCTCTGCCACTTTCATGCGGTCGAGGTGCATGCCTGCCGAATGCGCCTGCATGACAGCCGTATGGCCATAGACATCGACAATGAGTCCGGGAAGGTTGTCGCCTTCACCGTGCACCAGGCGGTAAGTGTCGTTCAGCGGATCGCCTGCCAGTCCCAACGCACGCCGCAAATCATAAGCCGCCTGCAGCCTGCGCACCCAGAACGCCTGGTCGACCGGCTCTTCCTGCCTGAATGTAAGCACGCGGACAGCGATGCTTCCCACCTGGTAATGGCCGCGGGCCACAAACTCTTTCCGTGAAGTATAGACATCTACCACTTCACCTTCTTCCGGCTCCCCCTCTATGCGGGCTATGGCGCCGGAAAACACCCACGGATGGAAACGCTTGAGCGATTCCTCCTTGCCGGGTTTCAAATAAACGATATACATAAACTTGATTTTTCTAGATTTCTTTCTTTCCTTTCAATTCTTCCAGAAACTGAAAGATACGCACACACGCCCAGGCATCGGTAGCCGCATAAGCCTTCTGCCCTTCGGAAAGCACATCCGCCTCCCAGTTTGACAAACGCTGGTTCTTTGAAATCTTTTCGCCGAAAAGCAGGGCGTAAATCTTCTGCAGGCTCTTTTCCTGAATGCCGAAATGAGATACATAATCCTGAAGCTCCACCCAGTTCCCCACGCGCGGGTCCTTCTTGTTACGCCTGCGCAGCATCAGAAAATCATCCTTGAGCGAAAGCCCCACCTTCAGCACGTCATTCTGCAGGAAATCCTCCAGAAAATCCGGCAGTCCGATCACGTTAAGACGGAAAAGGAAGCACACGTCGGCAGTAGAAAGCTGCAGAAGCGCAACCTTGAAGCTTTGGCCCTTGCGGAAAGAAGGGCGCGTTTCGGTATCAACCCCCACCAGCACATGTGTATTCAGGTAATCGACCGCACGTCGGGCGGCATCCTCTGTATCTATTACGAAAATCCTGCCGGGAAAGGTCACCTTAGGCAGTGCGGATATTGTCTGTTTGTCAATTGTTTTCGGAAAATCTGTCATTTTCAAAGCAACTTTTTATTCATCGTCCCCCATCTCAAGCCCCTCATACAACTCTTCTTCTGTAATTTTCTCACCCAAAATATCATTCTCATCCTCTTCTGCCTCTCCGGCTGCCAACTGGCGGTATCTGACATCGTGAAGGGCACGCATGACATTGAGCAGCCTTTGCCCCCAGAATTCGGCAAACTGCTCGCGGCAGACTGCCAGCGCGTCATTCATCGTCCGGTCAAGTCCCAGCTGAAAAACGCAGATGAAATCCTTGAGCGACTGGTAAATGTCGGCCATTCCCTCTGAAACGGTCTGGCGGATAGGCGTGTCGCTGTATACCATATCATCCAGAAAGACATCCAGATAGTCGTCATACTCGGCCAAAAGAGCGCTGACCGACGAACGGACCAGCTCATAATCTCCTTCCGTAACAAATGTTTCAGGATCTGCTTCATCAAGACGGACACACTCGGGCAGCAAAGAAGCCTTCAGATACAGCAACGGCAACAGCTTGAGCGACGTATCGACAAACGCCTTTCGTTTCTTTTCGGAAACTCGTTCCAGAAATCCGCAGAACTCTGCGGATACAGTCACAAACTCCACCGTATTTCTGTCAAATATAGCTCGCGCATCATTATCTTTCATACTCTCTTTCCAATTGAACTGCAAAGGTACAAAAAAAATTTCTCAGTTCTACTTTTATTCGTACATTTGCACTGCACAAATGAAATAAAGCATATTCAATCATGAAAAAGGCAGATAACAAAACGTCAAAAAATACGGAAAAGACGGGACAGAAGAAAGTGATAATGGCAAAAACAGTCACCGCGCTGAAAAGTGAAACGGCCCATTTCATCATCGGGCTGTTCTGCGTGATATTCGGCGTATACCTCGTGCTGGCCTTCTGCTCGTTCTTCTTTACCGGAGGAAACGACCAGAGCATCCTTGACCACCCGAACCACGGAGAGCTGCTGAGCACGAACAACCACATACAGAACTATGCAGGAGCGAAAGGAGCGCAGGCGGCAGAGTTTCTGATAAACGACTGTTTCGGGATTCCGGCTTTCCTGATCATCGTGTTTCTCGTCATAGCGGGCATGAAACTGATGAAAGCCTACAACTTTAACCTGACGCGCTGGTTTCTGGGATGTATGGTAACCATGATCTGGTGTTCGGTGACGCTGGCATTCATCTTCGGAAAGACGTTCAGCGATTCGTTCATCTATCCGGGCGGGCTCCACGGGTATAACTCCTGCCTCTGGATCCAGTCGCAGATTGGAGCGCCGGGACTGATTCTCCTGCTCATCACCACAGCCGTACTTTTCAGCATCGCACTGAGCAAAAAGACGATTTTCGTGGTGCGGAAGGCACTGCATCCGTCACTGAAGAAAAACAAGGAGGAAGTGACGCAGAAGGAGGAACGGGCTTTCACGCCATACAATGCACAGCCTGAAATGACCGCGCAGGCGGAAGCGGCAGACGAAAGCGAAGAGGACAGCGATCCGGCCCCTGCCATCGAACTGCCTGTCAGCGCAAGTCCTGAAGAGAAGGAACAGCCGCTTGAAATAGAGCCTGCCGCAGAGGAAGACTTCGCGGAAACAGACTATGCAACGGAGGGAAACGCTGAAGGGGACGAAGAGGACGGCGGCGAAGAGGAAGAAGATGCAGACAAAGCCGAAGAAAAGGAACCGGCCTTTGAGGTGAGCAGCGAAACGAAGGAGGAAGACAAGGAGTACCGGGGGAAAATAGACCAGCCCTACAACCCGCGTCTGGATTTGGAATACTACCAGTTCCCTACAATCGACCTGCTGCACAACGATTTCGACGACAATATGCCGACAATCGACATGGAGGAGCAGACGGCCAACAAAGACCGCATCATCAAAGTGCTGAGAAGTTTCGGTATCGAAATCAGCTCGATCAAAGCCAGCGTGGGACCGACCGTAACGCTGTATGAGATCACGCCTGCCGAAGGGGTGAGGATATCCAAGATACGCAACCTGGAGGATGACATCGCACTGAGCCTGTCGGCCTTGGGAATCCGCATCATCGCGCCGATTCCGGGAAAAGGAACCATCGGCATCGAAGTGCCGAACGCCAACCCGCGCATCGTGCACATGCGGTCGATCCTGATGAGCAAGAAATTCCAGGAAACGACTTTCGACCTTCCGGTGGCTTTCGGAAAAACCATCACGAACGAAGTGTTTATGGTGGACCTGGCAAAAGCTCCCCACATGCTGGTGGCAGGTGCTACGGGCCAGGGTAAATCAGTCGGCCTGAACACAATCGTAACCTCGCTGCTCTACAAGAAGCACCCGAGCGAACTGAAATTCGTGATAATCGACCCGAAAAAGGTGGAATTTGCCGTGTACGCGCCTATCGAACGGCACTACCTGGCCAAACTGCCCGACGCGGAAGACGCCATCATCACTGACACATCGAAAGTGGTGCAGACGCTCAACTCGCTGTGTGTGGAAATGGACACGCGATACGGACTGCTGCGCGACGCCGGATGCCGGAATATCAAGGAATACAACAAGAAATTCATCAACAGGCAACTGAATCCGGAAAACGGACATCACTTCCTGCCCTACATCGTGGTCATCATCGATGAGTTCGGCGACCTGATCATGACGGCGGGAAAAGAGGTGGAACTGCCGATCTGCCGTATCGCCCAGCTGGCACGTGCGGTGGGCATCCACGCCATCATCGCTACCCAGCGTCCGACCACAAACATCATCACAGGTACGATCAAGGCGAACTTCCCGGCACGCGTGGCTTTCCGCGTGGCTTCGATGATGGACTCGCGTACCATTCTGGACCGCCCGGGAGCACAGCAGCTGATCGGTAAGGGCGACATGCTGTACCTGCAGGGAAATGACCCGGTGCGCGTGCAGTGTGCGTTCGTCGACACGCCGGAAGTGGAAGACATTGTAGCCTACATCAGCCGGCAGCAGGGCTACCCGACCGCTTTCATGCTTCCTGAAGTGGACGAAAACAGCGGCTCTTCTTCATCCTCCGAGGTAGACATGAACAAGCTTGACCCGCTGTTTGAAGAAGCGGCGCGGCTGCTCATTTACCACCAGCAAGGCTCTACGTCGCTCATCCAACGGAAGTTTTCCATCGGCTACAACCGTGCAGGGCGCATCATGGACCAGCTGGAACATGCGGGCATCGTAGGTCCGACAAACGGAAGCAAAGCGCGCGACGTGCTGTGCGTAGACGAAAACGACCTGCAAATGCGCATGAGCAATCTGAAGAACTGATTGCCGGCCTCCGAAAACAAGAAACAAATTCAATCAGACAAGAACATGCGGAAAAACATTTTACTGGCCGGATTTTTGCTGACATGCCTGGGAGGGTTCGCCCAGCATGACGCAAAGGCACGTGCCATACTCGACAAGATGGCAGCGTCCTACCAGCAGGCAGGAGCTGTCAGCATCCGCTTCGGCGGCACCCAGGACGGAACGCTGAAAGTGAAGGGAAACAAGTTTTACCTGAACTGCGGAGGGATAGAAACATGGTTTGACGGAACTACCCAATGGAGCTACGTGAAGCAGAACGACGAAGTGAACGTTTCCGAACCTTCTCCCGAAGAAGTGCAGAGCGTAAACCCTTACGCGCTGGTCAATTCATACAAGCAGGGATTCAACTACCGGTATGCCGGAACAAAATCCCATAAAGGGAAACAGGGAGAGGAAGTGATACTGACGCCCGAAACGGAACAGGACGTAAAGAGCATCACTATCAACGTGTCGTCCGCCTCGCAGCCGCAATACATCTGCATCACGCTGCAGAACGGAGAAAAGCAAGAATTTTATGTGCAGTCGTACCAGACGAAGCAGAATCTGAACGACTCGGCTTTCCGGTTTGACAGGTCAAAGTATCCGGACGCGGAAATCATCGACCTGAGATAAACCCTGGCCGGACGGAAACGCCCCGGTCAGAGCAGGTCGGAAGGACGCAGGATGGAGCTGTTGGCAAGATAGTCGGGATTCTCGGCATAGATATACATCACGCTCCCGCCCTTGATGGCATCGATGACAGGACGGGCAAGTGCGGTTGGAAGCGCAGGACAGCCGAAGCTTCTGCCCAGACGGCCTCCCTTGGCTACGGAAGGATTGGCATAGGAGGCTCCGTGAACCACAATGGCACGCTCGCGCGCACGGTCGTTGATGCCTTTCTCAAGTCCGTCAAGAAGCAGTGAATAGCCGTTTTTTCCCTGATAGGTTGAAGAGGTAAGATAAAATCCGAGGGAACTTTTATAAGAGCCCACCTTGTTCGAAAATGAACGCGCATAGTTTTCCCCGCTGTTCTTGCCGTGCGAAACGACAGAAGAATAAAGCATCCTGCGGTGTTTCATGTCAAACACATACAGACGCTCTTCGGTGGAAGGTTTCGAGAAGTCGATCAGTGTAAGAACCTCGCGTTTCTTCCCCGCGATCTTGTTGTATCCGGCCACCGCCTGACGGAAGGCCTTCCAATTGACTACCCCTTCAAGCTGCATGGAACGGTAAAGACGGACAATCTCATTCTTTTCGGCTTTCGCGTCCGTAACGGAAACCTCTGAGCGCAACACACCCGTACCGACATAGGCACATGGAAGAACAAGCAGCAAAGCGGAAAACAAAATCCTCCGCGCAGCACAGCCCCAACCGGAGCGGCGCTGAAAACAGTTCATCAGATAAGACATGAAACGAAAAATCCGGTAATTCGGGTGCAAAGTTACAAGTTTTTTTACATACCGCACTAATTTTCAGAAAGAAATCAATATTTCTCCGCACCGGATCCGCCGGAATCAGGAACGCCGACAAACGTCTGCAGCCCCAACACTCAATTCATTGCCCGGTATTCTTTCGGCGTATACCCGACTTGCTTCTTAAAGAAGCGCAGAAAATGCTGCGGATGCTGAAAGCCCAGCATATCCGCAATCTGCTTCGTATTCAGGTCCGGATCAAGCAAGGCGTTCTTTGCTATTTCCGTTATCTTGACCTGGATCAGTTCATACGGAGTCTTGCCGGTTTCCGACTTCACCAGATCGCCAAAATAGTTGGGAGAAAGGCAAACTTTTTCGGCAAAATATTTCACGGTGGGCAGTCCCTGCGAACGTGCCGTGCCGGAATCCCAATACTCGTCCAGCAACTGCTCGAAACGGACAAGGATATCGTTGTTCAGCACTTCGCGAGTGACAAACTGGCGTTCATAGAAGCGCATGCAGTAGTTGAGCAGCACCTCGATATTGGAGATTATCAGCGGTTTGGAAAACTTGTCGATGGGATGCTCCAGTTCATGGGCTATCTTGCTCATATAATCCTGCACGATGGAGCGTTCATCTGCTGACAGGTGAAGCGCCTCATTGGACGCATACGAAAAAAGCTATACTGTTTCATCTTCTGCGCCAATGGGGTGCGGAGCAGGAAATCGGGATGAAACAGCAGCGCGTCAGCTTCAGGCACGGGGGGCCGTCTTCGATACGGTGAATGCCGACCGTCTGCCCCGGAGCGAAACAGACCACGGTTTCATCGTCGAAGTCGTATTTTGTTTTTCCGTAATTGATGGTACATCCCACCGTCTTTTTCAGAAACAGCGCATAGAATCCGAACGTCATCTTATGCGTCGGCTGGTTTTCCGAACGGTCGAAATGTACAATACTCACCAGCGGATGCCTGGTCTGAAAACCAAAGAAACGATTGTACTGTTCAATGGTATCTGCTTCTATTTATTTCCATACAGCTTTTCTATTGTTTGCCGCAAAGGTAGTCTTTTCCATATAAAGTAAAAAATGCGTCCGCCGGATAAACGTAAATGGGGTACTTTTTCCCGTAACAGGGGTACGTTGTTGATACTCAGCAGACGGAATCTGAAACAAATCCGTAAAAGAGGTACTTTTATCCACCATACAGGTATTCGCCGTATGCATGCAAACAACTACTTTTGCAACATGAAACAATAAAAAAGCATAAGCATATGAAGTCAATGACAATCCTCACCGCTGGTCTGCTGGCTTTCAACATGACAGGCTTTGCACAAACCGACCGCACGATGAAGTTTCAGGAAGAGCATTTGAACCTGACAGCCGGATGGGATAAGGTTTTCCCCCAAAGCAACAAAGTAACCCACAGCAAGATTACTTTCCACAACCGATACGGCATCACGCTTGCCGCCGACTTATATATTCCGAAGAATGCGGAAGGCAAGCTCCCAGCGATAGCTGTCAGCGGCCCGTTCGGAGCGGTGAAGGAGCAGGCATCGGGACTTTATGCGCAGACATTGGCCGAACACGGATTCCTGACCATCGCTTTCGACCCTTCGTTTACCGGAGAAAGCGGCGGACAGCCACGCAGTGTGGCATCTCCGGACATCAACACGGAAGATTTCAGTGCAGCAGTGGATTATCTGGCCACCCGTGACGATGCGGACGCTGAACGCATCGGCATACTCGGCATCTGCGGTTTCGGCGGTTTCGCCATCAATGCGGCGGCTATGGACACGCGCGTCAAGGCAACGGTGGCATCCACCATGTATGACATCTGCCGGGGAACTGCCAACGGTTATTTCGATGCCAACGACAACGCCGATGCCCGTTACGAAATGCGCAGGCAGCTGAGCCAGCCATACCGACCTGTACGACAATCTGGGAAAGATACCGTTCGGCAAGATTGCGGCATTTTATAACCAATACCTGAAGTGATATGAAACGGCAGATCAACTGCTGGGGACTGGCAACTCTCCTCCTTCTCACGGCAAACGCCCTTACTGCCTGTTCGGACGATGACCCGACGGAAGAAAAGACGGAAACTCCGGCACTGCCATCGGATGAAGGCGAAGGCGGCAATGAAGAAAACACTGATGACAACAACGGTAACAACAACGAACTTATGGAAAGAAACATTACGATCTCAGCAAACGGAACGTCATTTTCCGCCACGCTTGAAGACAACGACGCGGCACGGGCCTTTGCAGCCATGCTTCCCCTTACGCTGGACATGAACGAGATGAACGGCAACGAAAAATACCATTATCTGGACAGCAGTCTGCCTACGGAAAGTTACCGGCCGGGAACTATCCGGACGGGCGATCTGATGCTCTATGGCTCGTCCTGCGTTGTTCTCTTTTATGAAACCTTTCCGTCCGGTTACAGCTACACACGTCTGGGACAGACAGACAGTCCCGAAGGGCTTGCCGCAGCCTTGGGCAGCGGAAACGTGAGCGTAAGGTTTGCAATAGCTGAAAATCAGAAATGAAAATTAAACAAAAACGAATATGATTCCTTTTCTCAGAAAGAAACTGGCTGCACTTATTCTATTTTTCTCTTTCTTAATCAGCATATCATGCAAAGGCAATGAAGAAACGGAATACGTCAAAACCGGAGCGGAAGGGGATTCTTCTGCCGTGGAATATGCAATCAATATAGCCGGGAGTTCCGGCAACTTGTCTGCAATGGTCTATCATCCGGATTTACGTTCCGGCGAAACCTATCCTATGGTTATCCTGATGCACGGCTTTATGTCTGACAAACAAGACCGGGTAATCAATGCAGTGGCAGCCAGGCTCAGGCAGGCAAATATCGCTTATGTGCGCTTTGATTTCAACGGAAGATGTACGAGACATGAAAACTTGAATTATAAACAACAAACTTGAACGATAAATGATATGCAACTGATTAAAGACAAAGAATTTGGAGGCGAACGTCCGCTGTTCGCCTCGCATGATGTGCACCTGGACAACGTAACCATCCTTGCTGGCGAATCTGCCATCAAGGAATGCAGCAACATCATAGCGACCAACTGCCGCTTCGAGGGAAACTACCCCTTTTGGCACGTGCACGGGTTTACCATACAGGACTGCTACTTCGCCGTTGGCGGACGCTCCGCACTGTGGTATTCCGACCATCTGACGATGAAAAATACAGTCATAGACGCACCTAAGATGTTCCGGGAAATGAACGACATCGAGATTGAAAATGTCGAAATGAACGATGCGGACGAGGTGTTCTGGAGGTGCGACCGCATCCGTATCAGGAATCTCAGGCTGCATGGGGGCACGTATCCCTTCATGTTCAGCAGCAACATCCGCGTGGACGGCCTGGAAAGCGACAGCAAATACGTCTTTCAATATGCAAAGAACGTGGAAATACACCATGCGAAGATAACGACCAAGGACGCTTTCTGGGAAGTGGAAAACGTGACAATCTATGATTCCGAACTGAACGGAGAATATCTGGGATGGCACTCGAAGAACCTGCGTCTGGTGAACTGCCACATCACAGGAGAAACAGCCGCTCTGCTATGCGCACGACCTGATACTGGAGAACTGCACGTTTGATGCCGCCTGCGACCGCGCTTTCGAGTATTCCACACTGGAAGCCGACATATGCGGGACGATTACAAACGTCAAGAATCCCATGTCCGGACATATCGTGGCAGATTCCATCGGTTCCGTCACGATAGACGAAAACATCAAGGCTCCTGCCGATTGTATCATAGAAGAACGGAAGAAATGACATGAAAGCCACAGCCAACCGGTACGCCGTCATCACCGCCTACTTCCTGATTTATGTGGTATGGGGTTCCACCTACTATTTCATAGGCGTGGCGCTGGACGGACTGCCCGCGTTCCTGCTCGGCGCATTGCGGTTCAGCGCGGCAGGAGCAATTCTGCTTGCGCTTTGCCGGATGCGGGGCGAGAATGTCTGGCAGCCTGCACTGATCCGCCGTTCGGCAGTCAGCGGCATCGTCCTGCTCTTTGCCGATATGGCGGTCATCATGCTGGCGCAGCGGTATGTCAGCAGCAGCGTGGTGGCGATTGTAGCCTCTTCCACCGCGATATGGATTATGCTGCTGGATGTGCCGATGTGGAAACGGAACTTCCGCCGGACGGCAACCGTCGCCGGAGTCCTTCTGGGATTTGCCGGTGTCGGAATGCTTTACATCGAGCAACTGGATACAGAGCGTTCCGCCATTCCCCATAGCGAATACGGCATCCTGATTCTGATGGCCGGCTGCATTTCGTGGTCGCTCGGTTCGCTTTATGCCAAATACCGCTCCTCGGCGGTAGAAGAGGTGAACGGCTTTGCCGGATCGGCATGGCAAATGCTTTTCGCAAGTCTGATGTTCTGGATATGTGCCGTATCTTCGGGTAAATGGCAGGAAGTATCTTTCCGGTCTGTTCCTCTCCCGGCATGGTGGTCGCTGCTCTATCTGATCACATTCGGCTCGCTGCTGGCTTATTCCGCTTATGTATGGCTGCTGAAAGTACGTCCAGCAACAGAAGTGGCTACCCACGCATATGTCAATCCGGTTGTGGCAGTCATCATCGGCGGTCTGGGCGGAGAAGAGATTACGGCAGTCCAACTGTCCGGACTGGCAGTCATATTAGGCAGTGTTTTATTGGTAAACAGAAAACAATAAATGATGAATACAACAAAAGACATTTCCCCTGTAAAAGCGTCAGAACGGTTTGCCATTCTGGATATCCTGCGCGGTTTCGCCCTGCTGGGCATCTGCATGGCCAATTTCCCGGAGTTTTCCCTCTATAATTTTCTTCCGCAGGAAGTAAAATCATCAATGAGTACAGCCGCGGCAGACAACATAACCCGCTGGCTGCTATATATCTTCGTCGACGGGAAATTCTATACGCTCTTTTCCCTCCTGTTCGGCATAGGCTTTTCCATTATCATCCGCAATGCGGAACGGAAAGGAGCAAACGGCTTCCGCATCTTCTACCGGCGGATGGGTCTGCTGCTTGTCATCGGATTCATGCACCTGATGTTTATCTGGAGCGGTGACATACTGATGCTCTATGCGCTGCTTGGGATGCTGCTGCCTCTTTTCCGCCGCATGTCTGACAAGGGATTGCTCCGATGGGCAGCCTTTTTCCTGCTCCTGCCCGTTCTTATAGATTTTGTTTGCGAGATAACCCACACCAGTCTGGCACTTCCCTTTGTCCGCTTGCAGGAAATGTATTGCGCAAGATATGGCATCAACGCTGACAACTTCGCATATTGGCTGCGCGACGCGGAAGACTATGGCACGGTGTTCCAGTTTCTGGTACAGGGAGCTTTCGTGCGGATGCAGGAGTTTATAGAGGGCAACCGTTACTTCAAGGTGCTGGGCTTATTCCTGACAGGCTTCTTCATCGGACGGAACCGGATATATGCCGATATGGAAGAGAAAAAGGCACTGCTGTCGAAAGTGTTCCGCTACGGTCTGGCAATAGGCCTTCCCTGCTCCTTCCTTTACGCATGGAGCGCAATGGGCCGGCATCCTCTTGGCATCGCCATGCACAGCGTGTTTTATCTTGCCAGCGTCTACCCGCTCGGCTTCGCATACGCTGCCGGATCAGGTCTTTTCTATCTGAAGACAAAGAACGGAACGGCATGGAAGTGGCTCGCCCCGACAGGACGGATGGCCTTGACCAATTACATCGGACAGTCCGTTATCGGAATGTTTCTGTTCTATGGCATTGGCATGGGCTTAGGGACTACTTTTGGATTGTTACAGACCGAAATTGTTGTGCTGGCCGTATTTCTTTTTCAAATGGCATTCAGTGCAGGATGGATGTCCGCCTTCAAGTTCGGACCATTGGAATGGGTCTGGCGGATGCTGACTTACGGCAAATGGCTTGGAATCAGAAATTGACATAAGAACAGACCGCAAAAGCAAAGGAAAGCTGACAATATAAATTCAAACAGACGCTTACCGCTCCGGTCATTCAATGACCACCACAAGCGAATTGAATGTCGGAGCCCAGTCATATATAAACTTGGCATGTGAGGTGGCGTTCCGCACGCACATGTGCGAACGGGGAGTCGTTCCGAGCGACCAGCTGTATTCTATCATTGCCGTGCGCGGCACATTTACCGGTACCCCATGAATGTAGGCTCCGTTCGTAAAGCGGCTTGCATAGGGCGCATACCCTCCCGTAGCCTGTGAACCGTCTTTAAGGAAAACCATCTTCGGCTTCTTCTGCTGGATTACGAACATGCCGAGCGGCGTGTCGTGCCCGTAAGGAGGATTATGCCGTCCCGTTGTGGCAGGATTCATGCTCCGGACAAGCCACTCCCCTTTTGCCTTGCGTTCGAGCGTGGCTATATTCTGATCTCCCCGGTCAACAAAAATGACATGTGAAAAATACGTCGTGTCCGGTAGTTCCCTGACATACCTCTCCGGAGCCAGCCACTCGCTTTCCACCGTCACCGGAACCAGACGGCAATAGCTGCCTGTCTTTCCCTGAAGATAGACGAGCGAGCCGTCGCGCCCGTAGCGCACGGGCGTCACCGTATCAGCCGGAAGATAAAGGGGAACCGACTGATAGCGCTTTCGACGCCCAGCGTATCCGAAACGCGGTCAAATTCATTGCGCACATAGTTCGCAACTACCGGCGCTTCGCCATACATGTTCTTGTAATTCTGCAGAACGGCCCAGTGACGCGGCTCGAGCTGGATATTCTCGACAAAGGCAAGACACTGGCGGATGATATCCCACTTGAACGAACGCACCGTATCCTGATAAGGATAAGTGTCTTCAAGCGTATACTTGTCATAAAGGAACTCTTTGGCAAGGATAATGTCGGAAGCGGAAAGTGTCCTCCGCTCAAAAGGAAGCACAACCTCTATCGTGTCTGAGGCTGCCGGCTCAGCAATGTCCGCAGGAACGACTTCCACCTCCCGATTGTCACAAGCGGTGAAAGAAAGGGCAATCGCCACTACTGTCTGCCAAGCAAAACGCCTCATAACTCGCTAATTAAGGTCTTTTTACAAAGATAGCGTTTCTTTCGGTAAAAGCAAAAGTTTCAGTGAAAAAACATTTAAGAGCCTGTCGTTTAAATTGTCCGGTCAAGTATCCTCGCCGTTTCCACCTTCTCCAGACGGGCACGCAGCTTCTCCATCATCGAGCGGCGGATGCGTAGCGTCATCAGGCAGTCCATGTCGTATGACTGCTCCAGAATCTCAGGCGATTCTTCCTTTACGATGCGCATCACATCGTTCATGAAAGGATATTCAAAAGCCACCGTTACCGTATCGTCAACTGTCTTTTCGATGATTTCCGCCTCGTCCAGAGCCATGGCAGCCGCCGTGCGGTATGCCACTATCAGTCCGCTTGTTCCCAGCTTGATGCCTCCGAAATAGCGCACAACGACAACCAGCACGTCCGTCAGCTCGCGCGAATTGATCTGTCCGAGGATGGGTTTTCCTGCCGTTCCGGACGGTTCTCCATTGTCGTTTGCACGAAAGTCTTTCCGCTCGGCACCAAGCATATAGGCATAGCACACGTGGCGCGCATCGTAATATTTCTTCTGCCAGGCTTCAAGATGCGACTTTACCTCTTCAAGGGTACGCACAGGAATGGCAGCCGCGATGAACTTGCTCCGCTTTTCAGTGAACACCGCTTCCGACATGCCGGTGATGGTTTTGTAGGTATCATCCTGCATCATGAACCTGCCGTATTATTTGTGCAACAGGCGGACACGGATTGCCCGCATCAGCGACTTCCCCACGATAATCAGCATCACCGCCGACAGTATCAGAATGATGCCCAGAATAATCCGGGGAGTCAACGCCTCGCCGAATATCGTAACGCCGATCACCAAAGCCGTAATAGGCTCGAGCGCCCCCAAGATAGCGGCAGGGGTTGAGCCGATGTAATGAATGGACTTCGTCATGAATATCAGCGAAATAATCGTAGGGAACAACGCCATCCCGACGGGATTCAGCCAAAGTTCGGCCGAAGGTATGGGCTGGAGTATGAGGCCAAATTTCAGTCTGACGATATAAACGCTCATTCCAAACAGTACGGAATAGAAAGTAAGCTTCAGCGTAGACATCTCGCGCAGCACAGAGCGGTTCACGCCCACAATATAGATGGCATAAGTCAGCGAAGAAATGAACACCAGCAATACGCCCAGCAGACTCAGGGTCTTGCCGCCTTCGCCGCGATAGAGCAGCATGATGCCCGTAAAGGCCAGGGCGATGGAGAACATGGTGACAAACGACACCTTTTCCTTGAAAAAGACCGCCATAATAATGGCCACCAGAACCGGATAGGCGAAAAGGATGGTGGAGGCGATGCCCGCATCCATGTAATTATAGCTCATGAAAAGTGTAAGCGAAGAAAAAGAGAAAAGGATGCCCATGAGGACAAGCGGAGCTACCTCCGCCTTCTTCAGCGCAAACGACTGTTTCTGGACGAGCATCAGCACGAAAAGCATCACCACGGCAATCCCATAGCGGTAGAACAGCACCGAATCAGGGTTCATCCCTGCACTGTAGAGCGGCAGGGCGAAAAGGGGATTCAAGCCGTAGCTGGCTGCGGCTATCGCTCCATAAGCAAAACCTTTGAATGTAGTGTTAGGCATATATTTCCGGCATTTCTTGAAATTCGCCGCAAAAGTAGTGAATATTTCGGTTGGTTGTGCCGGAAATGTCATACATTTTTACAATTTCCGCCAACATAAAAAAGTTCGTTTGATTTTGCTCAGGCCTATCTTGCGAATTGTCTTCAAGGATGCTTCGCTGATTTTATGAGAGGACAGCAGGCCGTCTGACGAATAGAGCCGGGAAAACAGGCCGGAAACAAACGCAAAAGAACCTGATAGAATACTGCCCTATCGGGAAATTTAAACAACAGTTTCTAGATCAACAAAAGGCCACCCCTTCCCGCAACCGGACTCCGAGATTGCCATAGCGCACAGCAAACCAATACGACACCCAGCTATAACCCAACGATATATCCCTCCTGTTCATATACTTTCCGGTAGTGATGAATCATCTTGACAAGCTCATTCAAACGCGGATCAACAATCTTCAGATTTCTATACTTAAGATATTGAATGTCATACAATTCGCCATTCCCGTTCTTCAGCCTTTCCTCTATATCCTCAGGAATGAGGAAGCCAGCCTTTTCACCGAGATACCTGTAAAACTCAGACTGATAAATATGAATGCCAGCCAAATCGTAATCACCGAAATGAACATACTCGTTGGATATTTTCATCAGCCAGTTCCTCAAATCAGACGACTGCGGATAACGTGATACAAAAAAGTATCTTCCTGCTGCCGAACAAGGATCTCTGGCGACGGACAAGGCGGAAGTTTTCCCCGTTCTCAACGCCTACAACCACCACATCGGATGGAATGCGGAATATTTCCGGACTTTGCACAAAAACAGCCGTACCGTCAACAGGAGAAATGACAAACGTGGAATCCCCCATCATCGCTTCTATCGGTTCATAGCTATTTACAAGAAATCCCTTAAATGTCCTTAACCTAACCGACTTTGAATCTCCTGTTTCCTGCACAAGCCTGCTGCGCTCCAGATTTTCATCCGGCTCACTCATCGCTTCTATCCATTGAGCCAGTGAATTGCCCGACGTATAATTATCTCTAATGTATCTGTCACAAGCCTCAACATCTGTCAGGCGAAAAGAGTTCCGGCTTCCATGCGTTACGGCTGTCATAAGCCCTTCTTCTCTCAGTTCATCAACAATCCAGCGCGGCAATGAACTTGAAGGGAACGCATCGCCTTCCAGCATACGCAACAGCTTCTTTGCCACCGATACGGTAAAATTTCTTCTTTTCATATCAGTTTATTTATGGGTGAGCAAAGGCACTATCCTGGTATTGCTCTTTGCATCCTTACTCAGCAGATAGGTATATTTATAGTCCTCCACATTATATGTTGTGGGAGAGCTGTTTATGAGAAGTATATTCCGACAGTTGGCAAAATCAAGAATCCCTTTCACATTGTTGGGATGCAGTTTGCCTATTTCGTCCATCATGCAATGCACTTTAAACTCTCCGAATTTCCTTGAAGCCTTTTCCTTGAACACATTGATAAGCATGATATTTACCATTGCCTTAACCAATATGTCCGTACCGTCAGAGCCTACATTCGCTATTTTCTCTACCCAACCCGTATCATTGTCGTTCTCCATTATGCGGAACTGCAAATTAAAGGTATCGGAAACTACAAGATTCCTCCTCAATGGTTCATCTTTCAGAAGCTTGCTGAAGGCATTCAGATACTTAACCGCCTTGATATTTACGTTTTCTCGCGAATCCTGCGAGAACAGATCTATCTCACCCATGTTGCTGCCATTTTCATCATTAAAATTCTTAATTTCCATCAGCAGCTGCATCAGGCTTGTCGTTGCTTTGCAGCGGACGCAGTTCAATACTCCGTATAACGCCTGCAAAGTTTCGTTTTACGAAGTCTTCATTTACGTCATTTATCGTTTTATGGATCAAGCTTTTGCTCCGGGTAAGGTCACCCGTTTCTTTTGATATGCGCCGTATTATATTCACATACCTTTCACTGATACGACTTTGATATTCTGCAATCTTATTATTCTCAACAAACTCGCATAAATTGGAAGCAAAATCCATGTAATCCGAATCATTTGAAAGCGACTGTGGAAAACTGAAGGTATTTCTAGCTGTAAAATTGCTGTTGAACAAATTAACTGCCCTCTTGAAACTTTCTGTATCCTTGCCTAATGAAACAATAAGGCTTTTCAGTTCATCTACTATGACCCCGCAAGACTTCTTTGTGACAAGTTCGCGGAGAGTATGCGACTCTGGAGGACAAAAGCCCTCGTCTTTACGGAAACTATCGAGCACGTTAATGTCCTTTCTGATCAAATCACGTTCATCCGACTTCTCTTTTATCGTTTTTGCCACGTCATCATACCGGTCGGAAAGTTTCTTTCTCCGCAACGCATATTTTTCTCCAAGATCCCTAAGGTGCTGGTCGTTGTTCTTTTTCTCATCACGCAAATCCTGTTCACGGTCGAATAATTCTTTCTTGTCCTTATCATAACTCCACACCAAAGCCTGCTGTTTTGCAATATAGTCTAATTCGTTGCTGACGGAGTCCATCTTCGACTTATAGGCATTGATAGCTGACGTATCTGCTCCCTTGCCGTTCAGTTCGTCATTCTGCAAGCTCAGCAGTTCTTTCTTTTTTCACCTCCACATCTGTCCGGCGGTTCTTAAGTTCTTCCTGTATCTCCCGGATTTCAATATCGACTCTATCGCTTTCTTTTTTTCTCGACCTTTCTTTGTTCTTCAAAAATCAGAGCGATGCGCTTGTCCCGTTCCCGCCTCAAGGCATATTCATTCTCACCGCATTTTTTCTTTTCTTTCTCCTTGCCTCCTATTGCAATATCAATTTCTTCAAGCTGACTCTTCTTCCATTCTTCCTCTTTCCGCATCCATGATATCTTTTCCGCCTGAATGGTTTTCTGCCGGATCGGACATTGTTGCATCTGGATTTCAAGAAGATGTATTTCACCGGATATTCCAGAAACCTGCTTCCGGTATTTGCTCCTTACCGCTTCTGCCTGTTTTGCTTTTTCCTCATTCAGGCGACCGATTTTCCCGGTATCCTCATTTCTTTCAGACAGCTTGCCGTCACATTCCGTCTTAAGCTGTTCGGGCGAACGCAAATCACGCTCCACGTCCATCAGATTCACCTTCACGCCAAAAAGTGAAGTGCTCCCATCGGCCGCAAGCTCCGGAGAAAGATTCTGATTGTAAAGAATCAGTTTCTCATCAACAACCTTACCGATACTTTCCTGCCATCCCGGCTTGTTCTTATCAAGCCATTCACAGAAAGATCCCTTGCTGCTGTCAATCAGAAAACGCAAGGAAGCGATTTCATCATCCAATTGTTTCCGATGAAGCAGCACCTCGTTTATTCTGGCATCAAATTCTTTCTCTATGTTTCCCGCCTCCGTTTCAGCCTGTTGCCTCAAACGTTCGCAGTCCAGCTTCATACGCTCCATTTTCACGGTTGTATCCTTCTCTTCTGCCGACAACCTTCTCAAACGCTCTTCACAGTCCTTTATCTCATCTTCAAAATGCACCGAATACTCTATTCTTGTCTTTTGCTGCTTTAAGCCAGAAATTTCATCCGTTATCTGCTCCCGCATACCAGATAAAGTCTTCAGCTTTTCCTCGTAAACCGAGCGACACTCATCCGCCTGCCTGTGACTTTTTTGCATCAGATCAGAACGCATGCTGCCGAACGCTTCTTTCAAACAAAGTATCCTTCTACCGGTTTCATTCTCGAACTTTGCAAAATCGGCATCAAGACCTTGATTGAGCATACTGTATTTGTGCATCACATCGGCATATGTACCTGCCAGTTCATTATAGACTTTAGTCAGCGACTCCAATTCATACCTTAGGGGCATACTTCCTTGCTCACCCTCAACAGAACTTCGCCAATGCGCTCCTGTTCATAATACTTGCGCTTATCCTTGATTTTTCTTAAGTCCGCCTCTATAATTCCACTCTGCTTTATAAGCTTGTCACGTTCACTGTCAAACTTTTCCTTTTCTTCACCCAGCAAACGGACATAGCGTTCGGCCTCCCTCTCCAACGATGCAACCTGTTCCTCCAGCACAGGCAGTTTCTGAAGAGCCGCCTTTTCTGAATAATTCAGTTCGGCTCTTCCATCTTCAATCTGCTTCCTCAAATATAGCAAGGTTCTGTATCCCTTCATTACCATGCCAGCCTGTTTCCTTACCTGAACCACACCGTTTTTATCCTGCTTAATCCAAAGCATCACATCATCATACTCTTGCTCGAATGTTTCTATTTGGCCCGATAATACCCTAGGTCGATTACAGATTCATTGTCATTCATCGACTGTATGATCGTATCCTTGATGAAGTCAGCATCAAGTTTGGAATTCAAAAACACATTCTGGATTGTGCGAGGGATATTTTGATACCGGGAACTTTCTACTATGGCATACTTACGGTATTGAAGCAATTCGGGTTTCCTGTTATTCCCGAATATGATGTCACGAAACGTATCGTAGCCGGTAATCAATGGAGATGCAGTGCCACCCGAACCGGAAACTCGCGCACGGATCTCACTCCAATCGGCCGACACTTCGTTTTGTCCGTTTACAAACCAATCTTTCCGATATGGCGCATCAATAAAACGAAATGCAGCCCTTCCCATAGACTTAGTCAAAACAACTGTATAAGGGCCATTCTCGCGCATGACCTCATAAATGATGTATGAATTAGCAAACGGAAGATAAAACGAATCAAAGTTCTTCTTTTCTTTCGGAATGCCTAATTTAAGCTTATCGGCGTTATAAAAAAACAAGACGGCACGCAGAAGTGTACTCTTCCCTACCCCCTGCGTACCTATGAAATGCACATTGCCATCAACTTTAACCTCGGCATATGGCACATGGGCACTGTTCAGAAACACTACTTTATTAAGGTATCTCATCATTCATTTCCTCCGATATCGTTATACAGTCCACCAGTTCTTCCATATAGTGAAATGCTGTCAATACTTTTTATACGTACTGTCATGCTCATTCTCCAGTTCAATCATACCCGACTTTTCAAGTTCCGACACAAGTTTTTCCACAATTTCGTTGAACTTCTTTTTGTCTGAAAAGAGTTTAGAAGCCTTCTCTTTCAACTCTATCTGACAGCTTATCTGCACTTCGATGTCAGCCGGCCGAAATTTAAAGCCCGGCCCGAACGTTGCATCGTATGTTTTCAGAAAACTCAGATAGTCAATCCATTTCATTGCTGCCTCAAGTTTACGCTCAAGATCTACCTTCGACTCCTGACGCGTAAACATATAATACCCGTCGCCTCCTTCAATATAAAAACCGATCCCCTTATAATATTCATAATAATCGGCCAGGTCTTCCTCTATGGCATCGTAATAGCGTTTTTACCGCAGGAGAAACACTGTTGGCGGAAATAAATCCTCCCCTGCTCAGTATATTGAATATTTCTTCCGTATATTTCATGCACATTCTGATTATATAGCTACCTAGAGTATATCAAAGGATACTCCACGCCGCAACTGGTTTCATAAGTATCAGTAAAGTTGAGCTTTTCAGCATATTGCGAGGCTATCTGACAGAAATACAGAATTCTGCACCCCACGCTTAGATCCTTGCGATAACTGTAATTCATAACAAATCTAAACAGATGGCTGCTTGAGGCTGCAAAGGCATTGTATATCTCCTGCAAGTTTACAGAATCCAGAACTTCACCGCCGGCATCCATATATTCCTGAGGAATAGCTTCTGCCACACTTTTCGGACCCTTTGTCAGATTCTTTCTTTTTGAAACGACTTTCTTTATCAGCTCCAATGCCGATGCCGATGTGCGCAGATTGTCTACCGACAGTTTGATACGGTAACTGCTCTGCGGCTCCATCCATACAGGATTCCTCTGAATGAGAATCCGCCGTATGTCAGTTTTCTCTTCCAGCAGGAACTGGTCACGAAGATACTTCAGACGGCGCACCTTTTCAAATATTCTGTTCTGATAGGCTATCAAGTTCAAGTAGTGGATAATCTGCTTCTCAATCTCAATCAGATTATGATAAGAGTCTGTTAACTGCAGCCTGACATCACTCACAGCCGTACGCATCTGTGTATCCATAGCCACTCTGAAGAACACCGGCTGCCGGTTTTCAATAACGTCTTCACTCTTATTGATAAGCATGGCTATGTTCTTGCGCTTCTCGTCAAGATTCTTCAGCTTCGAGAGCTTGATGCGATAATTCGGCTCGTTCTTGTACGTATTGTCTATATTGCGCTTCAAGTCTATGACATTGCGCACGGTAACCATTGCGATATTTTTCAGACATCGTCTGACTTCCTTATGGTAATTATACTTCCGCTGTTCGTTGTCTTCCTTGAGATAGTAGTCTATATTTTCATTCAGCCGCCCCAAATAATCATCAACAAAAGAAACATTGATATTTTCATTCACCTGCAATACATCTTCAAAGAATTTAAGATACACATCCTCCATCTCAAGGAAATTTCCGCTGTCTCTTATTATTCCATAATCAATGAGATATTTTATTCTTTCTTCCTTATAGTCTGTCAGTTCTAAAGCGTAATCATACTTCAAAGAAGCGGAGGGCCTTTTCTGAAACATTTGCTTCAGTAAAGTTTTCTCCCTTTCCAGTACGCGCAAAAGTTCATCTATGGATTTAAAGGTATCCATCAACTGCTTCATGGACACGGGATAAAGCGCCAAAGCCACTTTCATCTCACCGCTGTCCACCCGCTTCTTCAATTCGCCCAGCCCGCGGATACCGCCGACAAAGTCGATACGCTTGTCGGAACGGAGGTCTTTGATACCGAGGATTTCATCCAGTATCAGGTTGGACGAAATGGTAACATCCAGTACTCCAATGGGGTCGTTATCATTATAAGTACCCGGTTTGGC
>VOFC01000056.1_pt1 | contig 178650 bp, 255 predicted proteins | sample 5384161 | NCBI WGS metagenome assembly VOFC01 (sample SAMN12384722, study PRJNA508395) | human gut metagenome | isolation source: healthy gut B | host: Homo sapiens | reverse complement strand
GGATGAATCAGGAAAATATTCTTTCGGAGACAGAAAAATATCAGATTTTACGTGGCGTGATTAACAAAGAAAGAATGGAGATCTTTGATGAAGAAGATTTTATTCAGGATATTGCGGCAGAAATTGGAAAAGTGAAGAATAATCGGATTCCGCTGGAAGAATTTGTATCAGAAAAGTGTAGTGCGGATGCTTTTCGCAATATTTACCGTAATTATGAACAGCATAGAAAAGAACTGAAAAAGATTGATTTTGATGATATGCTGGTACTTTGTTATGAATTGTTCCGTTCAAGACCAGATGTACTTGCACAGTGGCAGAAGAAATTCAGATACGTTTTGATTGATGAATTTCAGGATATTAATCGAATTCAGTATGATGTGATTCGCATGCTGGCACAGCCGGAGAATAATTTGTTCGTAGTGGGGGATGATGACCAGGCAATCTACGGATTTCGTGGAGCTGATTCGGAATTGATGCTTGGATTTGGAAAGAAGATTTCCCTGATGCAAAACAAATTCTGTTGGGAATGAATTACCGTTCGACAGCAAATATCGTACAGAATTCTTTGAAACTGATTGAAAATAATGTGGAGAGATACAGTAAAAAACTGGAAGCAAACCGTGAAGGCGGTTCCTGCCTTCATATTCAGGAAGTGAAAGATCCGGTGGAAGAGGCAGAATATGTTCTTGAAGAGATACAGAAATGTAAGGAGTGGTATAAAAAGAAGAGGAGATTGCGATTCTGTTCAGGGTTCATACAGATGCGCGAGCAGTGGTAGAAGCAATGGTGGAGCGGAAGATCCCGTTTCAGATGAAAGAACATCTTCCAAATATATATGAACACTTTATCGCAAAGGACATCATGGCATATTTCCGACTGGCAACAGGAGCCCGGCACAGACAAGATTTTTTACAGATAATGAACCGACCAAAGCGATATCTTGGAAGAGACAGTGTAGCAGGAGCAAAGGTTTCTTTTTGAAGACATGCGGAAGTTCTATTGTGATAAAGACTGGATGATCGACCGGATTGATCAGTTTGAGTGGGATGTTAAGATGCTTATGAAGATGGCTCCGTATGCAGCAATCCAGTATATCAGAAAAAGGATTGGTTATGACGATTTTCTGAAAGAGTATGCATTTACACATCAGATAAACAGATCTGATCTGAATGAAGTACTGGCAGAGATCGAAGAGGCGGCAAAAAAGCATTTTCAAGTGTTGAAGAATGGTTTGCACATGTAGAAGAATATACGGAGACTTTGAAAGTGAAGGAAAAGGAAAGAAACAGACCACGTCCGGGTGTCCGGCTGATGACGATACATGCTTCCAAAGGGCTGGAATTCAAGCAGGTATTCCTGATTGCGGCGAATGAAGGGAGGATTCCGTATCAGAAGGCAAAGACAGACAAGGAGATCGAAGAAGAGAGAAGATTATTTTATGTGGCAATGACAAGGGCAAAAGATTTTCTGAAGATCTGTTATGTGAAAATAAAAAACGGGAAAGAAGTTACTCCTTCCCGTTTTGTAGACGAACTATTGAAAAACTGACCGGATGTCAGTCACTTTGCTGACATCCTCAAGACTTAGTCCTCCAGGTCATCTAATGCATCAAGATCGATATCGCCGAAATCCTGTGTATCCAGCCATTCGTTGAATATAGCGGAAACACGGTCGAATTCTTCATCTTCTTCGATGTTCTCAAGTCCAGGTTCTTCCTCTTCTCCGTTATCAATGAAACGATACAGATAGATCTGACCGTCTGTGTTATCACCGTTTTCATCCAGTGGAAGAAGTGCAATATACTCCTTTTCCTCTGCTTCAAAAATATTGAGAACAGCGCATTCAAGTTCCTCATTATTCTCCAGTGTCAAAGTGACTGTGAGGGATTCGTTTTCGTTCATAATCTTCTCCTTTGAATCTGTGTTGTATTTCATTCCGTATTGACCAGCCAGGTGTTCAAAACGAGAATGAACAGCTATCTTGATGGTAACAAAAAGAGGAGAAAAAAAGCAAGATAAGATTGACTTTCGGGTTAAACAAGGTAGAATAAAAGTGTTACTGATAGAAGTGAAAGGATAATAGACAATATGAAGAAAAGATGGATACTGTGCATGGTGGCAGTTTTGTGTATAGCGGTAGCATTGCTTGGATGTGGAAAGAAAAATGTTGGAACACCGGAAGATAATGCAGTAGTAGAAGAGGATGATAAGAAAAATGATAATACAGAGGAAGGTGGCAGACTGTTTGGATTTAGTGGGATCGATATGTCGAATCCTTTTTATGACACATTAAAAAATTCTGTCCGACAGCATTGGAGGCTCAAGGTGACCGTCTGATGGTTCGTGATCCGGCATCAGATGCTGATTTGCAGAATGAACAGATTCGGGAGTTGATCAACGAAGGGGTACAGGCAGTATTTCTTTGTCCGGTAGACTGGGAGAAAATCACTCCCGCACTTGAAGCCTTAAAAGAGGCAGATATTCCGGTGATCAATCTTGATACAGAAGTAAAAGAGACAAGCCTTGTATCTGCATTTGTAGGGTCAGATAATGAGAATGCGGGATATGTGTGCGGGCAGGATCTTCAGGTCCGTAAAACCAGATGGCGGCAAAATTGTGATTGTGGAAAGCCCTGGGGTGAACTCAGTGAATGAGAGAATTACCGGATTTGAAGAGGCTATAACAAACAGTGGGTTTGAAGTGGTAAAGAGAATTGAAGCATTGGGAGACAGTAGCAATGTGAAGGACGAGATGACACAGGTCCTGAACGAAAACAGTGAGATCGCTGCTGTTATGTGCGGAAGTGATCCGATGGCAGAACAGGTGATGGCAGCGATCACAGAAGTGCAGAGAACGAATATCTGCGTGTATAGTGTGGATGGTTCCCCGGCGACAAAAACAGCACTGGTGAATGGCACTGGAGGAATGACCGGGATTGGAGCACAGTCCCCGATCAATATGGGAAAGACAGCAGTAAAGGTGGCGACAGCATTACTGGCAGACAAGGATTACGAGAAGGATAATTATGAGGAAACTTTCTTTATAAATCGTGATAATGTTGAAATGTACGGAACAGATGGATGGCAGTAATTTATTGATTGCTCAAGAAAGGGGTTAAAGATGAGGAAGACAAAGGGGAGTCCGCAGCCATTTGGAGTGGATATCAAAGGTAAAAATATAAATTTTGCCGTTCAGGTAGCAAAAGGGAAGACATGTGAACTTCTACTGTATAAGAGAGGGAAAGATGTTCCGGAATATCAGTTTGATATGCCGGAGGAAGAAGGCGTTGGAGAAGTACGTTTCTTATCTGTTGAAGGTCTGAAAGCAGATCGATATGAATACAATTTTCTGATCGATGGGAAAGTATGTGTGGATCCATATGTAAAAAGAACTTGCAGGAAAAGAGAAGTTTGGTGTAGAACGAAAACTTCAGGAACATCAGATTCGTGGGAAAATTATTTCAATGGAGGACTATGACTGGCAGGAGGATCAGCGCCTACATCTTCCATGGGAAGATGTAGTGGCTTATGGTTTACATGTGCGTGGATTTACAAAACATTCTTCTTCGAAAGTGGTGCATAAGGGAACATTCCAGGGGTTGTTGAAAAACTGGATTATTTGAAAGAACTTGGAGTTAACCAGATTCAGTGTATGCCGGTCTATGAATTTGAAGAGTGCGGAAAAACGAAAGTGAACTATTGGGGATATGGTAAAGGTTTTTATTTTGCCCCTAAAAAAAGCCTATGCATCTGGAAAAAGTGCAGTTCTTGAGTTGAAAGATATGGTGCGTGCATGTCATAGTCAGGGCATAGAAGTTGTACTGGAGATGCCATTTGTTCCGGGAATATCAGCAAATTATGTAACGGAATGTCTGCGTTTCTATATGCTGGAGTATCATGTGGACGGATTTGTTCTGAATCCTTATAACGTACCGTGGGAGCAGCTGATAGAAGATCCGTTTTTGAAAGATATCAAGCTGATGCAGAAAGATGATGGTTTCCAGAATGTGATGCGTCGCTTCTTAAAAGGTGACGAGAATATGGTCAATGATGTCATCTGGGCATTGAAAAATCGTTCATCGGAAAATGGAAAATGCAATTATATTACAACACAGACAGGATTTACGTTATGGGATTTAGTGTCTTATGATTGTAAACATAACGAAGAAAACGGTGAGAAGAACCTGGATGGACCAGATTATAATTACAGTTGGAACTGCGGAGCTGAAGGACCGAGCAGAAAAACGCGCAGTTGTCAATCTTAGAAAGAATCAGGTGAAGAATGCATTAGAACTCCTGTTGACGGCTCAGGGAACTCCATGCCTTCTTGCAGGGGATGAATTCTGTAATTCGCAGAGAGGAAATAACAATGCATATTGTCAGGATAACGAGACAGGATGGGTGAACTGGACACAGTTGAAGAAAGATGACTGGCTGTTTCAGTATACAAAGAAACTGATCGGGCTGAGAAAAGAACATCGTTGTCTCCACCAGAGTACAGCACTATCCGGAATGGATACCACGAGATGTGGCATACCGGACGTATCCTACCATGGAGAAAATGCATGGCAGGTAAAAGCAGAAGTTTCCAGCCGTCAGTTAGGTGTCTTGTATTCAGGAACGAAAGAAGGGGAGTTCCCTTGTTTTACAGCGTATAATATGCATTGGCTGCCGCATCACTTCGCAATACCGTCGATTGGAAAGAACGTAGAATGGTATCTTGTTATGGCTACAAAAGATGGCGTGCTTTGTGAAGCGAAAAAGCTGGAAAATCAGAAAGATGTATTACTGGAAGAACGTAGCGTAGCAATTCTGGTTGGACGCAGGATAGAGGAAAAGAAGAGTCGTTCAGAAAAGAAAACGATTCATACAGCTAAGACGCAGAATGTAAATAAAATAGAAAAACGGCAGGGAGCAGAAGAACTTTGTAAAGAAGAACAGCCGGCCAGAGAGGGAAAAGTATGAAGGCATTTGCACATTTTTTGTACCATAACAAAACACAAAAAACTGGTCTTAAAAGAGTGTTTTCGTGTTGGGTTGTACAAACAGGGACTGCTCCATGATATGTCAAAATATAGTTGGACAGAATTCCGTGTGGGATGCAGGTACTATCAGGGGACAAGAAGCCCTAATAATGCCGAACGGGAAGAAAAGGGGTATTCTTCCGCATGGCTCCACCACAAAGGCAGGAACAAACACCATTATGAATACTGGATTGATTATAGTCTGGAGGGACCGAACCTTCTGGCGGGAATGAAGATGCCGGTGAGATATGTAGTAGAGATGTTTCTTGACCGCATTGCAGCAAGTAAAGTGTATCTCGGGGATGCATATACCTCTGATGCACCGCTTGCTTATTATGAAAACGGACGTGCAGATGAGCTGATGCATAAAGATACAAGAGAATTATTAGAAAAACTGCTTCATATGCTTGCGGAAGAAGGCGAGGAAACTACTTACAGATATATCAGGAGAGAAGTATTAAAAAGATAAGAAGAGGGAGTGGAGGCAGCAGTGAGGCTATATATTGTGCGTCATGGAGAGACGGATTGGAACAAGAAAAAACTGGTACAGGGACGAAAGGATATTCCCTTAAATGAATATGGGCGTCATCTTGCCCGGGAAACTTCTTATGGGATGAGACAATACCAGATTGATCTGGCTTATACAAGTCCCTTACGGCGTGCAAAAAGAAACGGCAGAGATTCTTCTGAAGGACGCAACATTCCGCTTTATGAAGATCAGAGAATCCAGGAAATTTCTTTTGGCTCGTATGAGGGAATGTCTTGTGTAGATAAGACGAAAGAAGAGAATCTTGCATTTCAGAAATTCTTTCAGGATACGGGAAATTATATTCCTCCGGAAGATGCTGAAAGTGTAGAACAACTTTATGAAAGAACCGGAGAGTTTTTAAAGAGTCTTGAAGAGAGTAAGAAGCTGAAGGATAAGAATCTTCTGATTTCTACTCATGGTGCTGCGATGACAGCAATGCTGAACAGGATGAGAGGCAGTCTTTCAGTAGAACATTTCTGGAAAAAATGAAGTACCGCCAAATTGTTCTGTTACGATTGCGGAACTTGAAGGCAGTGGATTCAAAATTATCCAGGAAGGAATTATCTTTTACAAAGAAGAAGTGAAACACTGGAAAGCAGTGTAGTATAAAAAGGCAGAATGTAAGTGCTGTGGTACTTGCATTCTGCCTTTCCTTATGCTATTCTTTAGTTGTCCGGCCGGCAGATCCTTAAGCCGGCAATGATTCACATGAACTTCAATTCTTCTGTTTCAGGAAGAGGATTCCGTGGTATATCGTATTATTGCAACAAAATTAAGGGGAAGAATTATTGTTGACATTTTGAAAGAAGTATAATAAAATCTATTAATAGACGAACAACTGTTCGAAAAAAGAGAGAATGGGTTTTATACACTAAGAGAGATAGAGAAGGAGAAAATTATGGCAGGCAAAGAGAGCGTTACAAAGCTGGCGAATAACGAAGAGAAGAAGAAAGCACTGGATGCAGCGATCGCAAAGCTGGAGAAAGATTTTGGTAAGGGTGCAGTGATGCGGCTGGGAGAATCAGGGGCGCATGTAGCTGTAGAGACAGTTCCTACCGGATGTCTGAGTCTTGATCTGGCACTTGGACTTGGCGGTGTGCCAAAGGGACGTGTGATCGAGGTTTATGGTCCTGAATCAAGTGGTAAGACAACAGTTGCACTGCATATGATTTCTGAGGTTCAGAAGAGAGGCGGAATTGCCGGATTTATCGATGCAGAGCATGCACTGGATCCTGTATACGCAAAGAATATCGGAGTAGATATTGATGAACTCTATATTTCACAGCCTGACAGTGGAGATCAGGCGCTTGAGATTGCTGAGACAATGGCGCGTTCCGGCGCGATGGATATTATTGTCATTGACTCTGTAGCTGCACTTGTTCCAAAACAAGAGATCGAAGGGGATATGGGAGACAGTCATGTTGGTCTGCAGGCAAGATTGATGTCACAGGCATTGAGAAAACTGACACCGGTTATCAGCAAGTCAAACTGTATTGTGATTTTTATTAACCAGCTGCGTGAGAAAGTTGGAGTAATGTTTGGAAATCCAGAGACAACGACAGGAGGACGTGCGCTGAAATTCTATGCATCTGTGCGTATGGATGTCAGAAGAATCGAGACTTTAAAGCAGAGTGGAGAGATGGTAGGAAACCGTACAAGAATCCGTATTGTGAAGAATAAGATTGCTCCGCCGTTCAAAGAAGCGGAATTTGATATTATGTTTGGAAAAGGTATTTCCCGTGCAGGAGATATTCTTGATCTCGCAACCAATATTGATCTTGTGAAGAAGAGCGGTGCGTGGTATGCATATGAGGGAGAGAAGATTGGTCAGGGAAGAGAGAATGCAAAGGCATATCCGGAATCACATCCGGAAGTGATGGAGACACTGGATCAGAAGGTGAGAGCACATTATGCATTATCCGGATCAGAAGAAGCAGAGAATGAGCTTCCGATGCTGAGAAGAAGACAGGGGCATCAAGTGATCTGAAGTTGACACCGGCTTCTAAAGTGGCTGATGAGGCAGAAAAGAAAGAATGATTGTTACTGGGATAGAAGAGCAGACAAAGACGAAGTTTAAAGTATATCTGGATGGAACATTTGCATTTGTGCTTTATAAAGGTGAGTTGAAGCGTTTTGGTATAAAGCAGGGAGAAAATCTCGCGCAGGAAAATTATGAAAAGATTCAGAATGAGGTACTGTTGAAACGCGCAAAGAAGAGAGCGATGCATTTGCTGGAGGATATGGATCGTACTGAGTCTGCATTAAGGGAAAAACTGAAGGCGGGACAATATCCGGAGAATGCAATCAGCGGAGCAATTGAATATGTGAGATCTTTTGGATATCGGATGATGCAAGATATGCGGAAAATTTTATTATGAGCCGCAAAGATACTAAAAGCAAACGGGAAATCAAGGCACTGCTGTCGCAGAAGGGAGTTTCTGATGATTTGATCTGTCTGGCTTTTGAACAGTGCTATAGTGAAGATTCTGAGGAAGAGGCAATCCGAAGGATACTGCGAAAAAAGAAGGTTGATCCGGAAAGAATGGAAGAACAGGAATATCAAAAGATATTAGGATATCTTGCGCGAAAAGGATTTCGTTATGAGGTGATCCGCCATGTTATATCAGATTATGATAAACAGAGTAACTGTACACTCCGTGTCAATCACTCCGCTGATTGACACGGAGGATGCGTGTTTTTTGACTTGAATGCATCTCGCCCCATCGCCAAAGGCGATTTAAAATGGCGAGATGCGTTGCTGGTCGCACATCGTGTGAACAGTAACCGGGTTATGTCATGTGATACAAAATAATAATTACAATGCTTGACATTGTTGTTGAAACAGTATAAAATTTAAGTGTTGTATTTGAGTAATATGTACAATGAAAATCGAATAAGGAGGTGCTCCTGTGCAGATAAGTCTAGGTTTATTTATAGGCGTTGCCGTGGCCCTCGCGTTGATAGTCGGAATCATTACTCACTTTGTTACAGTTTCCAATCTGAGAAAGAATGCGGAAAGCAAGATTGGGAATGCAGAAGCAAAAAGCAAGAGAAATCATTGACGATGCTGTAAAGACTGCAGAGACGACGAAGAAGGAATCTCTTTTTGAAGTAAAGGAAGAGTCCATCAGGACAAAGAATGAACTTGAGAAAGAGACGAAAGAAAGAAGAGCGGAGTTACAGCGTTATGAGAAGCGCGTGTACTCGCGAAGGAAGAATCGGTCGACAAACGGTCAGATGTACTGGAACATCGTGAGAACAAACTGACAGCGAAGGAAGAACATCTTCGCCAGCGTGAAGCCAAAGTAGAAGAACTTAGCCAGAAACGTGTGCAGGAACTGGAACGAATCTCAGGACTTACCTCCGAACAGGCAAAAGAATATCTGTTAAAAACTGTTGAAGATGATGTCAAGCATGACACCGCCAAGATGGTGAGAGAGCTGGAGACGCAGGCAAAGGAAGATGCCGACAAGAAGGCAAAAGAGTATGTTGTGAATGCAATCCAGAGATGTGCGGCAGACCATGTGGCTGAAACTACAATTTCTGTAGTACAGTTACCAAGTGATGAAATGAAAGGAAGAATTATCGGTAGAGAAGGAAGAAACATCAGAACACTGGAAACATTAACGGGTGTGGAACTGATCATTGATGATACTCCTGAAGCGGTTGTTTTATCCGGATTTGATCCGATCCGCAGGGAAGTAGCAAGAATTGCACTGGAACGTCTGATCGTGGACGGCCGTATCCATCCGGCAAGAATCGAAGAGATGGTTGAAAAAGCTCAGAAAGAAGTGGATACAATGATCCGCGAGGAAGGAGAAGCTGCAGCTCTTGATGTTGGAGTTACAGGAATTCATCCGGAGTTGATCCGTCTTCTTGGACGTATGAAGTTCAGAACAAGCTATGGTCAGAATGCGTTAAAGCATTCCATTGAAGTAGCTCAGTTATCCGGTCTCATTGCAGGTGAAATCGGACTGGATGTCAGACTTGCAAAACGTGCAGGTCTTCTTCATGATATTGGTAAGGCAGTTGATCATGAGATGGAAGGATCACATATACAGTTAGGTGCAGAACTTTGTAGAAAATACAAAGAATCAGCAACAATTATTAATGCTGTGGAGGCACATCATGGTGATGTGGAGCCGCAGAGTCTGATTGCTTGTGTTGTTCAGGCAGCGGATACTATTTCAGCTGCAAGACCGGGAGCAAGAAGAGAAACCATCGAGACATATACAAACAGATTGAAACAGTTAGAAGATATTACCAACCAGTTTAAAGGTGTAGATAAGTCTTTTTGCTATTCAGGCTGGCAGAGAGGTTCGTGTAATGGTAGTTCCGGATCAGGTATCTGACGATGATATGGTGCTTTTAGCAAGGGATATTGCAAAACAGATTGAGTTTGAATTAGAATATCCTGGACAGATTAAAGTAAATGTTATTCGTGAGTCACGAGCAACAGATTACGCAAAATAAGAGAATCATAACAGAAGATGAAAGTTGGCCCTTGTCGAAAGACAGGGGCTTTTAGTTTACTGAGAAAGCTATTACAGGTAAGAGTAAAAGTCTTTGATATAGAATGCATACGGTGATGTAAGGTAAAAAAGAAGGGAGAACGGAATGAGCGAGAAGATTAAAAAGAATTAACAGAGAATTGAAATTTAAAGGAAAGATTCTTGATTTTTATCAGGACACGATAGAAGTGGACGGGGATCATACCGTAGTATGGGATTTTATAGGTCATAAAGGAGCAGCAGCGGTAGTTCCGGTTACAGCAGATGGTAAGATTTTTTGATGGTGAGACAGTATAGAAATGCGCTGGATCGATATACATTGGAGATTCCGGCAGGAGCACTTGATGAAGTGGGAGAACCTGGTATAGAGTGTGCTTCCGTGAATTAGAGGAAGAGACAGGGTATCGCAGCGAGAATCTGGAGTGGCTGATCACCTTACGGACAACAGTAGCATTTTGTAACGAACGGATTGAAGTTTATGTGGCACATGATCTGATACCGTCAAAACAGCATTTAGATGAAGATGAATTTATTGAACTTGGCGCTTATACAATAGAAGAATTGAAGGAAAAGATCTTTTCAGGTGAGATTGAAGATGCGAAGACAGTTTCTTCTTTGATGGCTTATGCTGTAAAGTATGGAAAATGATTGAATGCCGACAATAAGTAGCATCGCTGCCGCATGAGAAAAACCAGACACTCATATAATGGTGTGGAAGATTGAGGATAAAAATATATCCGCAGAACATTTTATAGGGTGGGAGGAATACTGGTGAAGGCATTTCGTACAGGACATTACTTTCTGGCTCTGTTTTTACAGGCTTTTTGACAGGAATCTTGATTGTCAATTATATATGGGGAGAACAGCTGAGCCTGATCGGAACTTTTACAGAAGTTTATCTTATGAGATTAAAGAATGAGAAGATATCTTTTCAACAGTATATTTGGTATTTGATTCAGGTACGGGGAATTTTTTTCCTGATGCTGTTTTTTTGGCGATGGGAATCGGATCAGAAAAATTGTGGCAGCGTTTTTCCTTCTGTGGACTGGGATGTCAGGAGGAATTTTACTGTCAGAGGCAGTGGCAGAATTAGGAATCAAGGGAAGTATTCTTTGTGTGGCAGGACTATTTCCACAGTTCCTTTTTTATGTTCCGGCAGTTCTTGTGCTTTTGCGCTTTTGTTGGAACTATCCACAGAATCAGTGGAACAGACAAAAAACGTTCTTTGTATGCGGTTTGTTTTTGATTGGGATTTTTTCAGAATCCTGTTTTAATCCGTGGCTGATTCAACAGATTGTAAATATTCTTTTTTGATTTCGTGGGAAAGTGTGAGTAATGCAACGAGGCAGACAGTTGATTGACTGATGAAAAGTCCCCATAGGTATCCTGTGATTCCATAGTGTGGGATTCCGAAATATACACTAAGAATGCGGATGGATAATCCAAGAAGATTGATCATCATCGTCAGGGTTGTAAGTCCCAGTCCATTGATCGCACTGAGAAGAGCGGAACTTGTGTACAGAAAAGGACAGATCCAGGCAAGTGTTACGATGAAATTACCGGCTAAAGTACTGTGAAACAGGAAGTTTCCGAGAAAAGACCCGGTAAGAAGAAAGAAGACAGAACACAGAAGACCAAGGGAGAAACACTCCGGCAGCCTTTTTTATAAGGAGAAATGTCTCTTTTGAAGAGCTTTCAGCTTGCTTTTGTGCGACAGCAGGGATTAAAAGCAGGCTGACTGAGTTTGTGAGTGCACTGGGAAAAAGGATACATGGTAATGCCATTCCGGTCAGTACCCCATAAATACTGAGAGCTTCAGAAGCACTGTGAGATGCAAGCTCAAGGCAGACAGGGATTGAAGCTGCTTCAATTCCCTGCAAGAATGTAATTGCTGTGCGATTAACTGTCAATGGAACAGAGAGGCGTAGCAATTCAGAACAAGATTTTGAGATAGAAAGAATATATGGAGAATCGGCATCAAAACCCTTCTTCTTCAGTGAAAAAAAAGCGAGTAGCCTGCTGCTGCAAGTTCTCCGAAAATAATACCTGATACAGCCAATGGAATCGCAGGGTGAACTCCACTGAGTATAAAAATAAAATATAAAACAAAAACAGAAGAAATTCGAACAAATTGCTCGATTAACTGTGAAATAGCCGGGACAGAGGTTCTTTGCAGACCATAGTGATAACCACAGATACAACTGTGGACAGAAGCCGACGGAAGTGCAAGAACGATCAGATATAATAGTGTTGCACATCTTGGATCTCCAAGAAAACGATTTGAAAGAAAAACGGAATTCTTCTGTACCAGAAAAGTACAAATCAGAGAAATCAGAACAGAAAGAATCAGACCTGTCTGGAAAATCAACTTTCCGTCCTGCGTTCGGCCAAGGGAGTGAAAGCGAGAGACACTTCGGAAATGGCAGTTTCAAGACCTGAAGTACTCAAAGACAGGCAGAGTGCGTAGAAAGGGAAAATTAACTGATAAAGTCCGACCTGTTCTTCTCCAAAGGTATGGCTTAAGAAAATACGGAAAAAGAATCCGAGAACGCGGCTTACAAGACCGGCAGATGTGAGAATCAGTGTTCCTTTAATCAAAGAATGTTTTTTTCTAAACATAATACCCTCATGTCAAAACGATTGCTGCCTGCAACGCGGACAGTAACCAAAAATGAACTTATTTTTAAACAACATATTCAAGAAACATCCTTGACAGAACGTAAGACTGGTGATATCCTACAAAAAGGAAACCCTAGCATAATACTAGGAAAAGGAAAAGAAAAAGAAAAAGAAGGTGAAGATGTGAAACTGTCAACAAAGGGGAAATACGGATTGCGTGCCTTGATCGATCTGGCCCAATACAGTGAAGATTCTCCGGTTTCCATCACAAGTATTGCAAGACGTCAGGATATTTCAGAACGATATCTGGAACAATTGATGTCGAAGCTAAAAAAAGCAGGACTTGTCAAGAGTATCCGAGGTGCAAATGGTGGATATGTCTTAGCAAAGGAAGCAAAAGATATTTCTGTAGGAGATGTGCTTCGTGCACTGGAAGGAAATCTTGAACCAGTAGAATGCGCCGGACTTGATCCGGAAGGAGAATGCAAAGGTGCGGACAGCTGTGTGACAAAGTATGTGTGGAAACGAATCAATGATAGTATTAACCAGACAGTAGATGAAATCTGGCTGAACCAACTGGTGACAGAAAGTAAATGTCTTGGACATACAGACAATCATCTGGATTATACAAAGTGTAAAAACTGAAAAGAATCATTGTCTACAATTATTTGTGAACAGTAAGAAAACAAAGTAGATAAAATAAAAAGTGAGGTAACAGGTAATGGGAAAATTAATTTATCTTGATAATGCAGCAACAACAAAGACAGCACCGGAAGTTGTGGATGCGATGCTCCCATATTTTACAGAGCATTTTGGCAACCCATCCAGTGTTTATGGTTTTGCGGCTGCGAATAAAGAAGTGATCACAAAACAGAGAGAAATCATAGCAAAAGCACTTGGTGCGAAGACAGAGGAGATTTATTTCACAGCTGGTGGTTCTGAATCTGATAACTGGGCGCTGAAAGCTACAGCTGAGGCTTATGAATCAAAGGAAAAACATATCATTACAACAAAGATTGAGCATCATGCTATTCTTCATACAGGAGAATATCTCCAGAAGAGAGGATATGAAGTGACTTATCTGGATGTAGATGAGAATGGTATTGTCAGTCCGGAAGCTGTTGAAGCAGCGATCCGTCCGGATACAATTCTGGTCAGCGTAATGTTTGCCAACAATGAGATCGGAACGATTCAGCCAATCAAAGAAATCGGAGAGATTGCACATAAACATGGAGTACTTTTCCATACAGATGCTGTCCAGGCGTTTGGTCAGGTACCGATCAATGTAGATGAGATGAATATCGATATGCTGAGTGCCAGCGGACATAAACTCCACGGACCAAAAGGGAATCGGTTTCCTTTATATCAGAAAAGGAGTGAAGATCCGTTCATTTATTCACGGCGGAGCCCAGGAGAGAAAAACGCCGTGCAGGTACAGAGAATGTTCCGGGTATTGTAGGATACGGAAAAGCTGTAGAACTTGCTATGGCTTCCATGGAACAGAGAATGAAACATGAGACAGAACTTCGTGATTATGCAATTGCAAGAATTGAGAATGAGATTCCATATTGTAGATTAAATGGAGATCGTGTGAAACGTGTTCCGAATAACATTAACTTCAGCTTCCAATTTGTTGAAGGAGAATCCCTGCTGATCATGCTGGATATGAAAGGAATCTGTGCATCGAGCGGTTCAGCCTGTACATCAGGTTCGCTTGATCCCTCCCATGTACTTCTGGCTATAGGACTTCCACATGAGATCGCACATGGTTCCCTTCGTATGACACTTGGAGCTGATACAACAAAAAAAGAAGATATCGACTATACAGTAGATCAGCTTAAAGAGATTGTTGCACATCTGCGCAGTATGTCTCCACTCTACGAAGATTTTATAAAAAAAGCAGCAGAAGAATGCATAAGTCAGAATGATTTAAAAGAAAAATACAGAATAATTTTTTGGATAAAAAAGATATATTAAATGGAGGAATTACATTATGTATACAGAAAAGTAATGGACCATTTCCAGCATCCCAGAAATGTGGGCGAAATAGAGAATGCCAGCGGCGTTGGTACTGTAGGCAACGCAAAATGCGGCGATATCATGAGAATTTACCTGGACATCGATGACAACCAGATCATCCGCGATGTGAAATTCAAAACATTCGGATGTGGAGCAGCTGTTGCAACATCCAGTATGGCTACTGAGATGGTAAAGGGGAAGAGTGTTCAGGAAGCGATGGAAGTAACCAATAAGGCAGTTATGGAAGCTTTGGACGGACTTCCACCTGTAAAGGTACATTGCTCCCTGCTGGCAGAGGAAGCGATCCATGCAGCACTCTGGGATTATGCAGAAAAGAATGGTATCAAAATCGAAGGACTGAAGAAACCGAAGGCAGATATTCATGAAGGCGAAGAAGCAGAGGAAGAGGAATATTAATGAGCAAAGGCAAAGTTGTTGTAGGTATGTCCGGAGGAGTTGACTCCTCTGTGGCAGCCTGGCTTTTAAAAAGAGCAGGGCTATGATGTGATTGGTGTAACCATGCAGATCTGGCAGGATGAAGACAACGTCGTTCAGGAAGAGAATGGAGGCTGCTGCGGGCTCAGTGCAGTGGATGATGCAAGACGTGTTGCAGCGTCTATAGGAATTCCTTATTATGTAATGAATTTTAAACAGGAATTTCAGAAAAAATGTTATTGATTACTTTACAGAAGAGTATCTCAACGGAAGAACGCCGAATCCATGTATTGCCTGTAACCGTTATGTGAAATGGGAAGCACTGCTGCAAAGAAGTCTGGCGCTTGGGGCAGATTATATTGCAACCGGACATTATGCAAGGATTGATAAGCTCCCGAACGGAAGATATGCAATCCGCAGATCTGCAACGCTTGCGAAAGACCAGACTTATGCACTGTATAATCTGACACAGGAACAGCTGGAACATACATTGATGCCGGTTGGAAATTATTCAAAAGATCAGATCCGTGAGATGGCAGAAAAAATCGGACTGCAGGTGGCAAATAAACCGGATAGTCAGGAGATCTGTTTTGTTCCGGATGGAGACTATGCATCTTTTATTGAAGAAAACGCAGATGCTCCGATTCGTCAGGGAAATTTCGTGACACCGGATGGGAAGATCCTTGGAAAACACAAAGGAATCATTCATTATACAGTAGGACAGCGTAAAGGGACTTGGGCTTGCATTGGGGTATCCTGCATTTGTACTGGAGATTCGTCCGGAGACAGATGAAGTTGTAATAGGAACTTATGAAGAATCACTGACTTATACGTTACGTGCAAATGAACTGAATTTTATGAGCGTGGAAGATCTTACAGAACCGATGCGTGTGTTTGCAAAGATTCGTTATAACCACAAAGGAGCCTGGTGTATCGTGGAGAAGACAGGTGAAGATGAGATTACCTGTACATTTGAAGAACCAATTCGAGCAGTGACCCCGGGACAGGCAGTTGTATTGTATGATGGAGAATATGTACTTGGAGGCGGAACAATATTATGATAAGATGTGATGCCCACATGCATACAAGGTTTTCTGAGGATAGTGATGCATCCGTACATTCTATGCTTGATGCAGCAATAGAAAGGGGAATGGAAGCAGTCTGTATTACAGATCATCTGGATAAAGATTTTCCGAAGACACCGGATTTTCCGGCGGGTGCATTTCTGTTTGATCTGGGAAACTATTTTCAGAGGCTGACACAGTTAAAAGAAGAATATCAGAAGAAACTGGAAGTCCGAATCGGTGTAGAGATCGGACTTCAGCCGCATCTGGAGGAATATTATAGAGAACTGACAGAGAAATATCCATTTGATTTTGTGATTGGATCTGTGCACCTGATCCATGGACAGGACCCGTATTATAGAACTTTTTTTGAAGGTCGAAGTGATGAGGAAGCTTATCAGGAAGCTTTTCAGGTGACGATAGAGAATTTGAAAAAGGTAAATTCTTTTGACAGCCTGGGACATCTGGACTACGTTGTCCGTTATGGAACGCATCAGGCGGAGGAATATTCCTATAAAAAGTATGCGGAAGAGATCGACGAAATTCTGAAAATTCTGATTGCACAGGGAAAAGGACTTGAGATGAATATGGCCGGGATGAAGTATGGGCTTGGATTTCCGAACCCACATCCGGATGTGATCAGAAGATACAGAGAACTCGGTGGTGAAATTGTCACAATTGGTGCAGATGCACATCGTCCGGAACATGTCGCTTTTGACTTTGACAAGGCTGGCGAGATACTTATAAGCTGTGGTTTTAGTTATTATGCAGAATTTAAGGGGCGGAAACCGATATTTAAGAGAATTGTTCCATAAAAATCGAATTATATGGATTTAAGGGTTGAATTTTTGTTCCTGTTTTAGTACAATAAATCTAGTTGATGAATATTTAACAATTATCGCTTTGTTAAATTCATCGCCATGGCTGGAGACACAGTCATAAATTTTTTAAAACTTTTAGGAGGAATTTATCATGGCAGTAAAAGTTGCAATTAATGGTTTTGGACGTATTGGACGTCTTGCTTTCAGACAGATGTTTGGTGCAGAAGGATTTGAGATCGTTGCTATCAACGACTTAACTTCTCCTAAAATGCTCGCTCATTTATTAAAATATGACTCAACTCAGGGAAGATACGCTCTTGCAGATACAGTAGAGGCAGGAGAGGATTCCATCACAGTTGACGGAAAAGAGATCAAAATCTACGCTAAGAGCTAATGCAGCTGAACTTCCTTGGGGAGAGATCGGTGTTGACGTTGTTCTGGAGTGTACAGGATTCTACACATCCAAAGCAAAAAGCTCAGGCTCACATCGATGCAGGTGCTAAGAAAGTAGTTATCTCCGCTCCGGCTGGAAATGATCTTACGACAATCGTTTACAATGTAAACCATGAGACACTTACAAAAGATGACAACATCATCTCAGCAGCTTCCTGTACAACAAACTGCTTAGCTCCAATGGCTAAAGCATTAAATGATCTTGCTCCGATCAAATCCGGTATCATGTGCACAATCCACGCTTACACAGGCGATCAGATGACACTTGATGGACCGCAGAGAAAAAGGTGATCTTAGAAGATCTCGTGCAGCTGCAGTTAACATCGTACCAAACAGCACAGGTGCTGCTAAAGCTATCGGTCTTGTTATTCCAGAACTTAACGGAAAGCTTATCGGAGCTGCACAGAGAGTTCCTACCCCAACAGGTTCTACAACAATCCTTACAGCAGTAGTTGAAGGAAACGTTACTAAAGAGCAGATCAACGCAGCTATGAAAGCAGCTTCCAATGAGTCCTTCGGATACAACGAGGATGAGATCGTATCCAGCGATATCGTAGGAATGAGATATGGTTCACTGTTTGATGCTACTCAGACAATGGCTCTTCCAGTTGGCGATGGTACAACAGAGGTTCAGGTTGTTTCATGGTATGACAACGAGAACTCCTACACATCTCAGATGGTAAGAACCATCAAATACTTTGGAAAACTTCTTGAGGCTTAATTCTTTTTGAGAAATTAGAATCTCAGAGATTTATCTGAATTATTGACTCACAATGGGGTCCGGTCTTATTGTAGGACCGGACTCCATTTTTTTGTGCAGAACAGATTCTGCACGTGAAAGTGACAGGAAATAGAAATACAGGAGGCTATGAAAAATGGCAGCACTTAATAAAAAATCTGTTGATGACATCAACGTAAAAGGCAAAAAGAGTCCTCGTAAGATGCGACTTCAATGTACCTCTGAAGGACGGCAAGATTACAGATGAGACACGTCTGGTAGCAGCACTTCCTACAATCAAGAAACTGATCGCTGACGGAGGAAAAGTAATCCTCTGCTCACATCTTGGTAAACCGAAAGGAGAACCGAAGCCGGAGCTTTCTCTTGCACCGGTAGCAGTAAGACTTTCTGAGCTCCTTGGACAGGAAGTTAAATTTGCAGCTGATCCGGAAGTAGTTGGACCAAACGCAAAAGCAGCTGTTGAAGCTATGAAAGACGGAGAAGTAATCCTTCTTGAAAATACACGTTACAGAGCAGAAGAGACAAAGAATGGTGAGGCATTCAGCAAAGATCTTGCTTCTCTTTGTGATGTATTTGTAAATGATGCATTCGGAACAGCTCACAGAGCACACTGCTCTAACGTTGGAGTTACTCAGTTTGTTGATACAGCTGTTGTTGGTTATCTGATGCAGAAAGAGATCGATTTCCTTGGCAATGCAGTAAACAACCCGGAAAGACCATTTGTTGCAATCCTGGGTGGAGCTAAGGTTTCCAGCAAAATTTCCGTAATCAATAACCTTCTTGACAAAGTTGACACACTGATCATTGGTGGCGGAATGTGCTATACATTTACAAAAGCTCAGGGCGGTAATGTAGGAAATTCCCTTCTTGAGGAAGATTACTTACAGTATGCACTCGACATGGAGAAAAAAGCAGAGGAGAAAAAGTGTTAAACTTCTTCTTCCAGTAGATGCTGTTGCAGCAGATGCTTTCTCTAACGATGCAAATACAAAAGTTGTAGCTCAGAACGAGATCCCGGACGGATGGATGGGTCTTGATATCGGACCTAAGACAGCTGAGATGTTCGCTGATGCTGTTAAATCTGCGAAGACAGTTGTATGGAACGGACCGATGGGATGTTTCGAGATGCCGAAATTTGCAGCAGGTACAGAAGCAGTTGCAAAAGCACTTGCTGAGACGGATGCGGTAACAATCATCGGTGGCGGTGATTCCGCAGCAGCTGTAAACCAGCTTGGATTTGGTGACAAGATGACACATATTTCCACAGGTGGCGGAGCTTCTCTGGAATTCCTTGAAGGAAAGGAACTGCCGGGTGTTGCAGCAGCAAACGATAAATAATAAGAATCTGTAATTACAGATCAGAAGAAACCCGTGTTGTTACATTTCACACGGGTTCTGAATATAAAATTCAAGGAGATAAGAACAATGGCAAGAAAGAAAATTATTGCCGGAAACTGGAAAATGAACATGACTCCAAGTGAGGCAGTTAAATTAGTAGAAACCTTAAAACCATTAGTAGCAAACGAAGACGTTGACGTAGTATTCTGCGTACCGGCTATTGATATTGTACCAGTTGTAGAGGCTGCAAAAGGAACCAATATCCAGGTTGGTGCTGAGAATATGTACTTCGAGGAAAGAGGTGCTTATACAGGCGAGATTTCCCCGAATATGCTTGTAGATGCAGGTGTTAAATATGTAGTTCTCGGACATTCTGAGAGAAGAGAGTACTTCGGTGAGACAAACGAAGATGTAAATAAAAAAATGCTCAAAGCTTTCGAGCATGGCATCACACCGATCATGTGCTGTGGTGAGACACTTACTCAGAGAGAGCAGGGCGTTACCATGGACTTCATCCGTCAGCAGGTTAAGGTTGGTTTCCTTGGTGTAACTGCTGAGCAGGCTAAGACTGCAGTGATCGCTTACGAGCCGATCTGGGCTATCGGAACCGGTAAGACAGCTACTACTGAGCAGGCTGAAGAAGTTTGTGCAGCAATTCGTGCCTGCATCGCAGAAGTATATGATGAAGCTACAGCAGAAGCAATCCGTATCCAGTACGGCGGATCTGTAAACGCAGCTACAGCTCCTGAGCTTTTTGCACAGCCTGACATTGATGGTGGACTTGTAGGTGGAGCTTCCCTGAAAGCTGACTTCGGAAAGATCGTTAACTACAAATAATAAGATCTAAGGCTGTTTCATTATAACAGATAATTAAGAAAGGTCATCTGGTCAGAAAGATATTTATATTGCCGGGCACAGGTAGTGCAGACAGTAGCGATATAGATAGCAATTCTGACAGGATGACCTTTTTTCTTGACTTTGAAAATCATTTGAGTGTATCATAGAGGAGATTGATAAAATAATGTAACAGCTTAATGAAGAAAATAAAGCAATTAAGAAAAGGGAATATAAAAGATAGGAGATTAAGAAGCTATGGTAGGAATTATCGGAGCGATGGAAGAAGAAGTCCGTGAGCTGATCGAGGATATGACAGAATGCGAGATGCAGGAAAAGGCATCCATGAAATTTTATAAAGGTCAGCTTTATGGAAAAGAAGCAGTTGTTGTACAGAGCGGAATCGGTAAAGTGAACGCGGGAATCTGTACACAGATCCTTGCAGACTTTTATCAGGTGGATCAGCTGATCAATACAGGTATTGCAGGTTCTCTGAAAGCAGAGATCAACATCGGAGATATCGTAGTATCGACAGATGCAATTCAGCATGATATGGATGTCAGTGCATTGGGAGATCCTGTCGGACAGGTGCCGCGTATGGATGTATTTGCATTTCCGGCAGATAAAGAACTTGTGAGAAAAAAGCAGTGGAAGCAAATAAAAAGGCGAATTCAGATATTCGTACATTTACAGGTAGAGTTGCAAGCGGAGACCAGTTTATTTCTGAAAAAGAAGTAAAAAAAACGTATTGTTAATAATTTTGGTGCGAAATGTGCTGAGATGGAAGGAGCAGCAATTGCTCACGGTGCACATTTGAATCATGTTCCATGTGTGATCATTCGTGCAATCTCAGATAAGGCAGATGGAAGTGCACAGGTGGATTATCCTACATTTGAGAAACAGGCGATCGTTCATGGTGTAAAGCTGATGAAAGAATTGCTTCCGACATTATAAGATTTTTAATGTAGTGATTTTTACATGAATTCAGGCGAAAATCTGCTTATTTTCGGATATATTTGACCAGAGCTCTGACTTGCAAAATTGTGCTAAAACTAGTACAATAAAGCGTAGAGTTAAAAAATAGACAATCTTAATGCAAAGGAGATATTGAGATGAGCAAAAAACCAACCGTATTGATGATTTTAGATGGATATGGATTAAGAGATAAGACAGAGGGTAATGCAGTAGCACTTGCGAATACTCCTGTTATGGATAAACTGATGGCAGAGTATCCGTTTGTAAAAGGAAATGCAAGCGGACTTTCTGTAGGTCTTCCGGATGGACAGATGGGTAACTCAGAAGTAGGACATATGAATATGGGTGCCGGACGTATCATTTATCAGGAACTTACAAAGATCACAAAGTCTATCGAAGACGGAGATTTCTTTGAGAACAAAGCTCTTCTTGCAGCTTGTGAGAATGTAAAGAAGAACGATTCTGCACTTCACCTGATGGGACTTGTATCTGACGGAGGAGTTCATAGTCATATTACTCATATTTATGGAATTCTTGAGCTCGCCAAGAGACAGGGAATCGAGAAAGTATATGTTCATTGTTTCCTTGACGGCCGTGATACACCACCGGCATCAGGTAAAGAGTATGTAGAGCAGCTTGAAGCAAAGATGAAGGAGATTGGTGTAGGTGAAGTTGCATCTGTATCCGGCCGTTACTATGCAATGGATCGTGACAACGCCTGGGATCGTGTGGAGAAAGCTTACAAAGCATTAGTTGCAGGAGAAGGCAATACAGCAGAATCAGCAACAGCAGGAATCCAGGCTTCCTACGATCAGGATGTAACAGACGAGTTCGTAGTACCATTTGTTGTAACAAAAGACGGTGCTGCAACAGCAACAATCAAAGAAAATGATTCTGTTGTATTCTTCAACTTCCGTCCTGACAGAGCAAGAGAGCTCACAAGAACATTCTGTGATGACAGTTTTGACGGATTTGAAAGAGGAGACAGAGTGAAGACTACATTCGTATGCTTCACAGAGTATGATGCGACAATCGAGAATAAGATGGTTGCATTCGTAAAAAAGAATCTATTACGAATACATTTGGACAGTTCCTTGCAGATAATGGACTGAAGCAGGCACGTATTGCTGAGACAGAGAAGTATGCTCATGTAACGTTCTTCTTTAACGGTGGAGTGGAAGAGCCGAATGAGGGAGAGGACAGAATCCTTGTGAAATCTCCTAAGGTTGCAACTTACGACCTGAAGCCGGAGATGAGTGCATATGAAGTATGTGACAAGCTGGTTGGAGCAATCAAGTCTGAGAAGTATGATGTGATTGTGATCAACTTTGCAAATCCTGATATGGTAGGACATACTGGTGTTCAGGAAGCTGCGATCAAGGCTGTAGAAGCAGTTGACGAGTGTGTAGGAAAGGCTGTAGAGGCTCTGAAAGAAGTAGACGGACAGATGTTCATCTGTGCAGACCACGGAAATGCAGAACAGTTGATTGATGAGGAGACAGGTGAGCCGTTCACAGCTCATACAACAAACCCGGTACCGTTCATCCTTGTAAATGCTGATCCGGCTTATAAGCTGAGAGAGGGAGGATGCCTTGCAGATATCGCTCCGACGCTGATTGAGCTGATGGGAATGCAGCAGCCAGAAGAAATGACTGGAAAATCTTTGTTAGTGAAATAATTCATAAGTGTTGAATTTGGATTCAGGCAACTTGAATGATTCTTTCAAGAGAAAAGAATCCAGAAGAAAATTGCGTGGATTAAGATAGAAGTGAAAAGGGAAAGCTATTGACTGCGATAACAACAGTGCTTGTTTTAGTTTATCGTAATTGATAGCTTTCCTTTTCCCTATAGGTTGTTGTTCAGTAGATGTGTACAGCAATGCCTATAGTTCAGAGAGGAAAAGGAAAAAGTCATGCGTGAAAGATTGACAAAAATGATGTGGAAAAGATCCAGGCAGAGATTGAGCATCGAAAATTAGTAGAACGTAAAGAATTGATCGAAGCAGTGAAAGAAGCAAGATCTCATGGAGACTTGAGTGAGAACTTCGAATATCACGCAGCGAAAAAAGCGAAGAATCAGAACGAAAGTCGTATTCGTTATCTGGAAAGAATGCTCAAGACAGCTGAGATTGTGGAAGATCATTCGAAAGAGGATGAAATTGGCCTGAATAATACCGTAGAACTTTATTGCGAAGATGATGATGAAGTCGAAACATATCGTATAGTGACATCTGTAAGAGGAAGCTCTTTGAATGGACTGGTCAGTATAGAATCACCAATCGGAAAAGCCCTGCTCGGACATAAAGAAGGCGAGAGAGTCTATATTAAAGTGAACGATGATTTCGGCTATTATGTGGTGATCCGTAAAGTGATTAAAACAGAAAGTGAAGAGGATGATCAAATTAGAAAATTTTAACAGAGTGAGGAATTGGAAATGAAAATAACAACTGTACTGTTTGACCTAGATGGAACACTCACAGATTCAGGTCCGGGAATTATGAATTCTGTAAAATATGCGCTGGAGAAGGTGGGAGAACCGACACCTGACGTAGATGAATTACGTAAATTTATTGGACCACCGCTGAAGGGTCAGTTTATGGAACACTGTGGAATTGATGAAGAAAAAGCAGCAGAGATGGTTACTCTTTATCGAGAATATTTCACAGTGACAGGTATTTTTGAAAACAGTGTGTATGATGGCGTAGAAGAGATGCTCAAGACATTGAAACAAGCGGGAATCAAGATTGCGATGGCGACATCCAAGCCGGAAAAATTTGCTAAAATCATCGCAGATCACTTTGGACTGGCTCAATATTTTGATGTGATCGGCGGGGCATGTATGGATGAGACACGTACAGAAAAACAAGATGTTATCCGTTATGTCTTGGAACAGTGCGAAGAGAAAGAACTGGATAAAATCGTAATGGTCGGAGATCGTTCTTATGACATACTAGGAGGCCATGCAGAAGGGCTGAAAGTGATCGGTGTTCTGTATGGATACGGAGACTTAAAAGAACTCTCAGAGGCAGGTGCAGACGCTCTGGCAACAACACCACAGGAAGTGGCCGAACTGGTTCTGGAAACCGAATAAAGTAAATCGATTTAACAATAGTTTGATTTATTTTACATAGATTTAGCATTGGAAGAAAATGAGACTTTACAAATACCCTCTATACTAAGAATTGTCAAAAGGAAAAACACTTGGACATTTTTAGTAGAAAGAGGGTAATTTTTATGTATGGAAAACTTTGGAGTTTTGTAAATCATTATATAGATGCAGGTCATGCACTTGCAGTATATCTGCCAATTTTAATTGTAGGATGGACAATCATAGGAACACTGTTTGGATTAGGAGTATGTTCTGCAATCAGGATAGATCTGATACAGAGCCTGGCAGATATCCTCTGTGCAGGAGGATACGCAGGAATTTTCCTGGGACTTTTCGGGGGAATCCTTTACTTGTATCGGAAATAAAATTTAGCGTAGAGATTCTTATTCGAGTATCGGACGAAATCAGATAGCGCTTATAAAGTTTATTCCTAATAGACAGACATAGAGGGATTGCTTCATGCTCCGGGTTCTGTATGCAGGAAAGACTAAAAAAAACGAGAGATTACTAAAAACAAAGCAATGCTCGGCAAACTCGCTGCCGCTTCAGACAGCTACCTCGCATTGCTTCAACGTAATCTTTCGTTTTTAAGTCTTTCCAAGCACACAGAACAGTCCCCTGAATCAATCCCTCCATGTCTGTCTATCGGTAAGTTTTCAGCACTATCTGATTTCTACTCTCTCGAAAGAAGAACTCTACTTGAGAAGTAGACGCACCGGAAGTCCTATAGAATGATACCTATTTTCCAAACGTGTTTACACTTAATAGAATTTGACGTAGAAGAACTATCATTTCCGATAAGCAGAAAACAGCGACTATGAAGTCGAAAAATTGTCATGTTAGAAGATGGAGGCAGGGACGAAGATGAATGTGGAGCATGCTTACTCATACTTGAAAAACAATAGATTGCGTTAAAGAAAGGATTGACAGCTGTCTGAGCGGCAGCGAGTTTGTCAATCCTTTCTTTGCTTTTAGCAGTCTGTTGTTTTTCCTAGTATGAACAGTATGCGTAACCCTGAATCAGCGTTCCTGCCTCCATCTTCTAACAAGTAATTATGCTTAACATCATAGTCGCTGTTTTCGTCCGCATATTCAAAAAACAATCTCTACGTCAAATTTCTATTTCTCCAAATTCTTAAACGCCGTCGACAGCATGAGTTTAATACGGTTCAACTGGTTTACTTCACTTGCACCCGGATCGTAGTCGATTGCTACGATGTTGGATTCAGGGTGTCTGCGGCGGAGTTCTTTGATAACTCCCTTACCTACAACATGGTTTGGCAGGCAGGCGAATGGCTGGGTGCAGACAATATTTCCGGCACCTCTGTGAATGAGTTCGAGCATCTCACCGGTCAGGAACCATCCTTCACCGGTCTGGTTTCCGAGAGATACGATCTCTGAAGCCATTTTTGCAAGATCTTCAATGTGAGCCGGCGGATCAAAGTGTTTACTTTCTGCAAATGCTTTGGAAGCCGGAGCACGGAACCATTCCAGAGCTTTGATTCCAAGATTTCCTGCTGTTGCTTTGGTCTTCTTCATTCCCAGATGGGAAACTTTGAAGTTCTGATTGTAGAAGCAGTAGAGCAGGAAGTCGAGAAGATCCGGAACAACTGCTTCGGCGCCTTCACTTTCCAGAAGCTCAGCCAGATGATTGTTGGCAGCAGGAAGGAATTTAACAAGGATTTCTCCAACGATTCCAACACGTGGCTTCTTGATATCAAGTGTCTCGATATTATCAAAATCATTGATGATCTCTTTACAAAGCTTCTTAAATCTCTTACGGGATGGATATCCTTCGGACACAAACTTCTTAACAACTTCAGCCCATTTGCGGTGAATCTCATCTGTAGTTCCCGGTACGGCCTCATAAGGACGCATACGGTAAACACATTTCATAAAGATATCTCCGAATACTGCTGCGTAGATTCCGCGGAGAACCAGTGCAGGAGAAAGCTTGAATCCAGGATTATCTTCCAGTCCACTTAAGTTAAGTGAGATAACCGGAATATGCTCCATGCCGGCTTTCTTAAGTGCACGACGGATAAATCCGATATAGTTCGAAGCACGGCAGCCACCGCCGGTCTGTGTAATAATAACGGCTGTACGATTTAAGTCATATTTTCCGGATAACAGTGCATCCATGATCTGACCGACAACGATCAGAGAAGGGTAGCAGGCATCGTTATTTACATATTTTAATGCCATATCGACAGCCTGTTTGTTATCGTTAGGAAGAACATCGATGTTGTATCCGGCAGCACGGAAAGCAGGCTCAAGCAGTTCAAAATGAACCGGAGACATCTGCGGACAGAGAATTGTATAATCCTTACGCATTTCTTTTGTAAATGTAACCTTTTCGATAGAAGCCGGACGAATGGTACGTTTTTCCTGTTTCTTTTCACGCACACGGATTGCGGCGAGAAGAGAGCGTACACGGATTCTTGCAGCTCCAAGATTATTTACTTCATCAATCTTCAAAGTTGTGTAGATCTTATCTGAATTTGTAAGGATCTCAGCGACCTGATCTGTTGTAACAGCATCCAGTCCACATCCGAAGGAGTTGAGCTGAATCAGATCAAGATTCTCCGTTGTCTTTACATAATTTGCGGCAGCATACAGTCTGGAGTGGTACATCCACTGATCCATGACATTCAGAGGGTGCTCTGCCGGATTCAAATGAGAGACAGAGTCTTCTGTAAGTACTGCAATATTGTAGGATGTAATCAATTCAGGAAGACCATGATTTACCTCCGGATCGATATGGTATGGACGACCGGCAAGTACGATACCGCGGTTTCCTGTTTCATTTAAGAAACGGATTGTTTCTTCCCCTTTATTTCTCATATCCTGACGACAGGCAGCAAGTTCATTCCATGCGTCATGGACTGCTGACTTGATTTCGCTTTCGGAAAGAGAAACTTCTTTCTTAATTCTTCTACAAGACGATAAGAAATCGTCTCTTCACTTTCAAAATTCAAGAATGGATGGATAAAATCAACTTCTCCGTTGACGATCGGGTCCATGTTATTCTTGATGTTTTCCGGATAAGAAGTAACGATCGGACAGTTGTAGTGATTATCAGAATCAGCAAATTCTTTCCGCTCATACGGGATTGACGGATAGAAAATGTGTTTCACTCCCTGATTGATCAGCCACTGTACATGTCCGTGCGCCAGTTTCGCCGGATAACACTCGGATTCACTTGGAATAGATTCAATACCAAGTTCATAAACCTTTCTTGTGGAAGCTGGTGACAGAACAACACGGAATCCAAGTTTTGTAAAAAATGTGAACCAGAAACGGATAGTTCTCATACATATTCAATACGCGAGGAATACCGATTAATCCGTGTTTTGCCTCTTCTTCGGAAAGCGGTTCATAATCAAAATAGCGATGCAATTTATATTCAAATAAATTCGGCATCTGATTTTTTGATTTCTCTTTTCCAAGTCCGCGCTCACAGCGATTTCCTGTGATGAATTTACGTCCACCACTGAAATGGTTGATCGTCAGACGGCAGTTGTTTGTACATCCACGACATTTTGTCATTGTTGTGGAGTATTCAAGGGAACGGATGTCATCAATGGAAAGCATGGTTGTGCCTTCGCAGTCAACATAACGTTCTCGGGCAATCAGAGCTGCACCGAATGCACCCATGATTCCTGCAATGTCAGGACGGATCGCCTCGCAGTTGGCAATTTTCTCAAAGCTCCTGAGAACCGCATTATTATAGAAAGTACCACCCTGTACAACGATATGATTTCCAAGTTCGGATGCATCAGATACTTTGATTACCTTGAACAAAGCATTCTTGATAACAGAGTAGGCAAGTCCGGCAGAAATATCAGCAACAGAGGCTCCTTCTTTCTGAGCCTGCTTTACTTTGGAATTCATAAATACAGTACAGCGTGTACCGAGGTCGATCGGATTCTGGGCATACAGTGCCTCCTGAGCAAAATCCTCTACCGAATAATTCAGAGATTTTGCAAATGTCTCAATGAAAGAACCGCATCCGGAAGAGCAGGCTTCGTTCAGCTGAACACTGTCGACAGTCTGATTTTTGATTTTGATACATTTCATATCCTGACCGCCAATGTCCAGAATACAGTCTACATCCGGTTCAAAGAAGGATGCTGCATAATAATGAGAAACAGTCTCAACTTCTCCTTCATCAAGCATGAGAGCAGCTTTGATCAGTGCTTCGCCGTATCCTGTGGAACAGGAATGAACAATCTCTACACCCTCAGGGAGTTGATCGTAAATATCTTTGATCGCTGTGATCGTTGTACCAAGCGGATCCCCATCGTTGTTGTGATAGAAGGAATAAAAGAAGTGTTCCATCTTCACCAACGAGAGCTGCTTTTGTAGTTGTTGAACCGGCATCGATTCCAAGAAATGCTTTTCCTTTGTATGAGGCAAGATCTTTTACCGGCACCTGATGCTTTGCATGGCGGGAAATGAATTCCTCGTAATCAGCAGTTGTTGCAAACAGTGGATCCAGACGTTCCACTTCAAAATCCATTTGGATTTTATTCTCGAGACGATTCTGCATATCACGCAGTTCCATCGGAGTATCTTTTTTGGAATTCAGTGCGGAACCAATCGCAGCAAACAAATGTGAGTGATTTGGTGCGATAATATGTTCATCATCCAGTTTTAATGTACGGATAAATGCCTGTCTTAACTCTGATAAGAAATGAAGTGGTCCGCCTAAGAATGCAACATTACCACGGATTGGTTTACCACATGCAAGACCACTGATTGTCTGGTTTACAACAGCCTGGAATATAGATGCAGAAAGGTCTTCCTTAGTTGCACCTTCATTGATAAGAGGCTGGATATCAGTCTTGGCAAATACACCGCAGCGCGCAGCGATAGAGTATAATGCTTTGTAATTTTTAGCGTATTCATTCAGACCGGAAGCATCTGTCTGAAGCAGAGTTGCCATCTGGTCGATGAAAGAACCTGTACCGCCGGCACAGACACCATTCATACGCTGTTCTACATTTCCACCTTCAAAATAAATGATCTTCGCATCTTCTCCACCAAGCTCAATTGCTACATCTGTCTGAGGAGCGTAATCCTGTAGTGCAGTGGAGACTGCAATTACCTCCTGGACAAATGGAACACCGAGATGTTTGGCAAGTGTCAGACCACCGCTTCCTGTGATGACAGGAGAAACCTGGATTGGTCCAAGCTTATAAAGCGCACGGCCGAGCAGATCGGAAAGCGTCTCCTGGATATTAGCGAAATGGCGCTCATAATCAGAGAAGAGGACTTCATTTTCATCATTAAGAATTGCAATTTTTACTGTCGTGGAACCAATGTCGATTCCTAAAGTATGTAGATTTTTTGCGTTCATAATTAATATCCCCAATCTTTTGTAATTCAGTTAATTTGTCAAATTTATATGAGTTACTACCTATTAAATGCGTTTGTTAGCTCGCAATAAATAACATTATACGACAAGATTCTCAAAAAGACAATGGTTATTGTAGTGTAGTAAGTGTGAAGAAATGAGCTGCAATATGGCAAAATGTCTAAGTAGAAAGGAAAGGAAAATATCATATTCTTGTTAAAAGTGTATTAATATAAAAACAATCGTTTGACAAAACAAGTCTTCCCTTGTACAATTACTGCTATACGAAGATGTGAGTGCTGACCACATGTAGTGGACAGTAATATAAAATGAAAATAGAAGGAGAATACAAGTTGAACTGGCTTGACAAATTAGAAAAAAAAAAAATAGGTCGTTTTGCAATACCGAATCTTACGGTGTATCTGCTGGCCGGGTATGTGATAGGTTTCGCTATTTATTATTTAGCACCGGGACTTTTAGGATGGCTTACACTGGAACCGGCATATATTTTAAGAGGACAGATCTGGAGGATTATTTCCTGGGTATTGATCCCACCAACAGGAAGTTTGATTTCTTTACTGTTTCTAGTATTATTGTACTATTCTCTTGGTTCTGCACTTGAGAGAACCTGGGGAACATTCCGTTATAATGTATACATTTTTTCAGGAATACTTTTTACAGTGATCGCAGTATTCATACTGTATGGTGTGTTTTATCTTATCTATGGAATTGAACTTCCACTTTCAAGTATCGGATTGATCAGCACGAACTACATTACAATGTCTATCTTTTTGGCATTTGCTTCCATCTATCCGGATATGGAAGTTTTACTCTATTTTATTTTACCGATTAAGATGAAGTGGATGGCACTTGTCTATGCAGCAATGGCACTGTATTATTTCTTTACAGGAAGTCTCGCAACGAAAGTTGCGATTGCGGCATCCTTATTGAACTTTGTTATCTTTTTCCTGTCCAGCAGGAATATGAAGCGTTTCAGTCCGAAAGAGCAGGCGAGAAAAGCAAAGTTTAAACAGCAGACGAGACCGCATATGACTTATTCTAATGGGGCAAGACACCGTTGTGCAGTATGTGGAAGGACAGAACTGGATGATCCGAACCTTGAGTTCCGGTTCTGCTCCAAGTGTAATGGAAATTATGAATATTGTCAGGATCATCTTTTTACACATGAACATGTGAAGTAGAAAATGAGAATTGTGTAACGCATATTTCTCATAGTTTACCGGAGATGAGGTATGGCAGTGCAGTGTATCAGATCAGAGTTGCAGCCGAAAGTGATACGGTGTAGCTTCGCTCCAGGTGTATAGGAACTTTATGGTTATATTTTTTAAAGGAGAGATTGACTTAGTATGAAAAAAAACAAAAGTAGTATGTACGGGGACCAAACACAAATGATAGAGAACTGATGAGAAAACTCATCCGAATGGCATGGATGTAGCTCGTTTCAACTTCTCTCATGGTGATCATGAAGAGCAGAAGGGTCGTATGGATATGCTCAAAGAGCTTCGCGAGGAAGAGCATGCAACGACAGCTATTCTTCTGGATACAAAGGGACCAGAGATCCGTACAGGTGTTCTGAAAGACGGAAAGAAGATTAAGCTTGAAACAGGGAAGACCTTTACACTTACTACAGAAGATATTGTTGGTGATGAGAATAAAGTATCTATCACATATAAGGGACTTGCAGAAGATGTAAGTGAAGGAAAGATTATTTTGATCGATGATGGTCTGATCGGACTGAAAGTAATCGGAAAAACAGACAAAGAAATTCATTGTGAGATCATCAACGGTGGTGAACTCGGAGAGAAAAAGGGCGTTAATGTACCGGGAGTACCGGTAAGACTTCCGGCAATCACTGAGAAAGATAAAGAAGATATTAAATTCGGAGCAGAGCAGGGAATTGATTTTATTGCTGCATCTTTCGTAAGAAATGCAGAGTGTATTCTTGAGATCAAGGCATATCTGAAGTCTCTCGGAGCTCCTTACATTCCGATTATTGCAAAGATTGAGAATGAAGAAGGAATCAGCAATATCGATGAGATCATTCGTGCAGCAGATGGTATCATGGTTGCCCATGGTGACCTCGGAGTTGAGATTCCGGCAGAGGAACTTCCATATCTTCAGAAGATGATGATCCGAAATGTAACGATCAGTTTAAGACAGTTATCACAGCAACACAGATGCTGGATTCTATGATGCGTAATCCGCGTCCGACAAGAGCAGAAGTGACGGACGTTGCCAATGCGGTATACGATGGAACGGATGCAGTTATGCTTTCCGGAGAAACAGCACAGGGTAAATACCCACTCGAGGCACTTCAGATGATGGTTCATATCATTGAGCAGACAGAGAAACACCTTGATTATGATAGCATGCTTGAGAAAGAGCACGGTCATTTAAGAGGCGGAGTATCCAGTGCAATCGGATATTCATCCGTACTGGCAGCAGCGAACCTGAATGCAAGATGCATCATCACTCCATCTGTATCCGGTGCAACAACAAGGGTTGTATCCAACCTTCGTCCGAGACAGGAAATCCTTGGTGTAACTCCGAACGAGAGAACACTGAGAAGAATGTCCATATACTGGGGAGTCAGACCGCTGAAGTCTCTTGAAGTTGATACAACAGAAGATATCTGTGAAAATGCGATCGAACTGGCACAGGTAAAACAGTATGTTGAGCCGGGAGATGTTGTAGTTATCACAGCTGGAATTCCTTCAACAAATGTAAGCAAAGAGAGAAGCTTTACAAGTAATATGATGAGAATTGTGACAGTAGATTAAATTAGAAAAACTTTTAATAAGAGCCAGAACAGTTACCGTGCGAGGTGCCTGTTCTGGCTCTTATTAAATACAATCAATATATTGACATCCAACAATCAATGCTGTATAGTGTTCCTGTAAAGAACTACTAATCAGAGGGATGGTGCTATGGACGAAAGTAAAGCAATTGAATATCTGATGCATTTTGGAATGTCCCGGCAGGAAGCAACTGTTTATCTTCGGCTGATCGAAGCAGGAAAGCAGACGGGGTATGAGATTGCGAGAGATACAGGAATCTCAAGATCGAATGTGTATGCATCACTGGCAGCTCTGGTTGAGAAAGGGGCTGCATATCCGGGTGGAAGAGGATGCCAAGCGATATATTCCGGTTCATGTTCAGGAGTTCTGTGGTAACAGAATCCGCAGAATGGAAGAAGAACAGAAGTGGTTGGATATGAATCTTACGGGAGAACAGAAAGAAGAAGAAGGATATGTTACGATCGATGGTCAGGAACATATTTCAGATAAGATCCATAATCTTCTGGCTAATGTGGAAGAAAGAGTGTATTGTTCCTGTTCCGGTGTCTGTCTGGAACAGTTGAAAGGACAGTTAAAGGAACTGACAGAAAAAGGAAAAAAGGTGGTTCTTGTGACAGATCATCCATTTGAACTTTCAGGGGCGATCATTTATGTGACGAAAGAAAAAGGAAATCAGATTGGTCTGATCACAGATTCTAAATATGTACTTTCGGGTGAGTATGGACAGGAGAGCAGAAACACTTGTGTCTATTCCGGACAGAGAAATTTCGTTACGCTGTTTAAAACAGCACTTGCGAATGAGATAGAATTAATCAAAATACGCGAAGGAGAAAATGAAAATGAGTAAGAAACCATTTGTGACAAAAAAGAACAGATTGAAGAAATTGTAAAGACATATCCAACCCCGTTTCACCTTTATGATGAAAAAGGCATCCGTGAAAATGCAAAGAGCAGTAAAAGAAGCATTTTCCTGGAATCCGGGATATAAAGAATATTTTGCAGTGAAGGCAACGCCAAATCCATTCCTTTTACAGATCTTGAAAGAGTATGGATGCGGTTGTGACTGCTCCTCTTATACAGAACTGCTTATGTCAGATGCAGTTGGAATTGATGGTCATGATATTATGTTTTCTTCCAATGATACACCGGAGGAAGATTTTAAACTTGCTGATAAACTTGGAGCAATCATCAATCTGGATGATATTACACATATTGACTTCCTTGAGAAGACAATCGGACATATTCCGAGACAATCAGTTGCCGTTATAATCCGGGCGGAATATTCAAGATCAGTAATGATATTATGGATAATCCGGGAGATTCAAAGTATGGAATGACAACAGAGCAGATCACAGAAGCATTTAAGACACTGAAGGCAAAAGCTGCAAAAAGAATTTGGTATGCATGCATTCCTTGCCAGCAATACCGTGACAAATGAATATTATCCAATGCTTGCAAAAGTTCTTTTTTGAACAGGCAGTACGTCTTCAGAAAGAAACAGGAGTACATATTAAGTTTATTAATCTTTCTGGTGGTATTGGGATTCCTTACACACCTGATAAGGAGCCAAATGATATCCGTGTGATCGGAGAAGGTGTCCGCAAGGTTTATGAAGAAGTACTTGTTCCGGCAGGAATGGGAGATGTTGCAATCTACACAGAGCTTGGTCGTTATATGATGGCACCTTATGGCTGTCTTGTGACAAAAAGCGATCCATGAGAAGCATACTCATAAGGAATACATCGGTGTGGATGCCTGTGCCGTGAACCTGATGCGCCCGGCAATGTATGGAGCATATCATCATATTACTGTTCTTGGAAAAGAAGATGCACCGTGCGATCACAAATATGATGTGACAGGTTCGCTTTGTGAAAATAATGATAAGTTTGCAATTGACAGAATGCTTCCGGAAGTTGATATGGGAGATTACCTTGTAATCCATGATACGGGTGCACATGGTTTCTCTATGGGATATAACTATAATGGTAAATTAAAATCAGCAGAGCTGCTCCTGAAAGAAGATGGAAGTGTACAGATGATTCGTCGTGCAGAGACACCGAAGGACTATTTTGCAACTTTTGACTGTTTTGAGGTTGGAAAGAAACTTTGCAAATAAAAAACAAATAAAATCATAAAAAATAGTTGAAAAATGTGACCGGATATGGTAACATAAAAAAGCTGATTCGGACAGGAAAATTTTCTTGTCCGACAGAATAAGCCGCTGTGGCGGAATTGGCAGACGCACTTGACTCAAAATCAAGCGGTTAGTAGCCGTGCCGGTTCGAGTCCGGCCAGCGGCATCAGACTGAATCTCTGAATATCTTACAAATTCAATGTTTGCAAGATATCCAGAGATTTTTTATATATTAGGAAAGTGCTTTCCTAATATATAAAAAACGCCCGCTAAGGATGCGCACTGCACATTCTTTGTTCTTTGTAATTTCACTTTTTTTCCACGACCAACGAGATAATCAATTGAGACTGTATAATAATCAGCAAGTTTGATGAAGACATCAATAGGAACGTTGATTTTTCCAAGTTCATATTTAGAATATGTAGTCTGTTTGATGTTGAGGTATGCAGCAACTTCTTTCTGCGTTTTATCATTATCTTCTCGCAAATTTCGTATATTTTCGAATTTCATAATCCCATCCTCGTACCTTAAAGCCGGTGTGCGAACTTAACCGGAAACAAGCTATTGTTCACAGTATCCAGTGAACAATAATCTGATATCTTTTGTATTTTTGGATTATTATATAAAAGTCCTGACACGACTATTGAAATATAGTCGTACTACGATTATAATTGATAAAAACATGAAGAAATGTGCGAGAAATGAGACAGCATAAGAACTAAGGGGAATGGGAGAAAGTGATGAATAAAGAAAAAATAGATGATATGGATTATTATGAAAAATATCTGTTGAATGCGACGAAAGAAGAAAGGGATTGCTATATAAAAAGAACATCCTGATTTTATGAATGAATATCCGGTATCGTATGAACATCGGGAACTGCTTCAGGATAAGATTTATCGTGGATTGATGCGTAAGATCCGGGATTATGAAAAAGTGAGCAATAAAAACTGACAGATCACAACAGAAACAGAATGAAATTCTTAATGGATAGAAAATGTTTCGTGTGGTTTGTCAGTTTGTTTTAAATAAACAGAGATGTTAATCAAGCTCTCTTAAAATGTTTTTTAATTCTGAAAACGAATGTATCGTCGGATAATCTTCCTTAACATCTCCAAGTCCATATTCAGCAAAGATAAAAGGAATACCGGCTTTTTTGCAGGAATCAGCATCGCCCTGGGTATCTCCGACATAGACAGGGGATGTCAGGTTATTTTTCTCCATTAATTTCAGAATCGTCTGGTCTTTGGAAGTCTGCGTCTGGCCAAAACAAAGGAAATCTTTTGATATATGGTTCCATGCCTGCGCCTTTCATCATAACTTCAATATATCCGCACTGGCAATTGCTTACAATAAAAAGAGGATATTCCAGAGCCAGCTCCTTTGAGTGTGTCCATAACGCCTTCGTAGTAAACACCGGGATGTGTTTCAAGATAGCGGTTTTCATAATCAAAACAGATATCCATCAGTTTTCTTCGAGAGTTCGGGTCGAGATCGGGAAAAACTCCGGCAGCAATTTCGTCCATTGTCTTTCCAAACAGTCCCTGAAGAATTTCACGGTTTAAGTTTGGCTCAAGATCAGAGTTCTCTTTTATTGCAAGATTCCAGGATTCGGCTACAACTTCAACAGAATCCCAAAGTGTTCCATCTACATCAAATATAATTCCATCCATAATAATTCTCCTGATAGTATTTTTTGAAAATATTGTTTACAAGATATTGGAGTCAAAAGCCCTAAATAATGATACCATAAAATGAACCTTTAAAAAAAGAAGTTAATTAGTGTATACTTTAATAATGGTTAAAATTAAATGCAACAAAAAGCAAGAGATAATAGGAGAGAATCTGATGAGAGATAAAATTGTACTGATCGATGGACACAGTATATTGAACCGGGCGTTTTATGGAGTTCCGGATCTGACGAATTCGGAAGGACTGCATACAAACGCAGTTTATGGATTCCTGAATATTATGTTTAAGATATTAGATGAAGAGAAGCCGGAATATCTGACGGTTACATTTGATGTGCATGCGCCGACATTTCGCCATGAGATGTTTGCAGATTATAAGGGCACGAGAAAGCCGATGGCAGAGGAACTGCGTCAGCAGGTGCCTGTGATCAAGGACGTTCTGCGTGCGATGCATATAGAAGTGATTGAAAAGGCCGGACTTGAGGCGGATGATCTTTTGGGAACCTTGTCTCATCGTTGTGAGGAGAAAGGAATGGATGTTTCCATCATTTCCGGAGACCGTGATACGCTTCAGCTTGCGACAGAGCATATTAAGATCCGCATTCCAAAGACGAAGCAGGGGAAGACGGAAGTAGAAGATTATTATGCGGCAGATGTGCAGGAACGCTATGGAGTAACACCGAAGGAATTTATTGATGTAAAGGCTTTGATGGGTGATACTGCTGATAATATTCCTGGTGTTCCGGGAGTTGGCGAAAAGACAGCGACAAAGATCATTCAGCAGTACCAGACGATTGAAAATGCATACGAGCATGTTGATGAGCTGAAACCGCCAAGAGCAAGCAAGAATCTGAAAGAATTCTGGGAGCAGGCACAGCTTAGTAAGACACTTGCGACGATTAAACTGGATGCAGATATTACCTTTGAACTTGAAAATGCCAGACATGAGAATCCTTATACAAAAAAGAAGCTCATGAATTATTCCAAAGACTGGAGTTTAAAAATCTGCTTGGAAGATTTGATGTAGAAGCGTCAGTGAATGATGTGGAAAAATATTTTCGTGAGGTAACAGGAAAAGAAGAAATTGAGAAAGTCTTTAAAGAGGCGGAGAAAGCAGAAACCGTTGGTGCGGCATTTTCCAAAGATGCTGGAAATGTTCTCCCATTGTTTGCACATGCTTCAGGATACGGAAGGATTTCTCTTTGCTATGAAGCAGAGAAGATTGTTACGATTCCTTGTGATATGGATGCTGATTTTGAATATCTGACAGGAAAGTTGTCTCATCTTGCAAAAAGTGTGAAACGTTTTTCAATGTGTGGATTGAAAGAATATCTGGAATGGCTGCCGGAGCTTACAAGTGAGAACGGGTTTGATGCGATCGTGGCAGCATATCTTCTGAATCCTCTGAAAAATGATTACAATGCAGAAGATGTGGCAAGAGAACATTTGAATCTTTTAATTGATGAAAAACTTGATGAGGGTACAAAATCATGTTATGAGGCATATACAGCTTATGCCTGTGTCCCGGTTCTTGAGAAGAAACTGGAAGAGAATGGAATGTTCCGTTTGTTTAATGAAATTGAAATGCCGTTAGTATTTACATTGTATGATATGGAACAGGCCGGTGTTAAGGTTGAAGGTGAAGAGCTGAAGCGTTACGGAGAAGAGCTTGGAGCGAGAATCGTTGAGCTGGAAAAAAGAGATTTATGAAATGGCAGGGGAAGAATTTAATATCAATTCTCCAAAACAGTTAGGCGTGATCCTGTTTTGAAAAACTGGAAATGCCTTACGGAAAGAAGACAAAGACCGGATATTCGACAGCCGCAGATGTGTTAGATAAACTTGCACCGGAATATCCTATCGTAGCAAAGATTCTGGAGTATCGTCAGCTTGCAAAACTGAAGTCAACATATGCAGATGGACTTGCGAATTATATAGGAATGGATGGAAGAATCCACAGTAAATTCAATCAGACGATCACAGCAACCGGTCGTATCAGCAGTACAGATCCGAATCTTCAAAACATACCGGTCCGCATGGAGCTGGGAAGGCTGATCCGCAAGGTTTTTGTACCAAAGCCGGGCTGCGTATTTATGGATGCGGATTATTCACAGATCGAGCTGCGTATGCTGGCACATATGTCCGGTGATGAAAAACTGATCCAGGCTTATCGTGAAGCGAGAGATATTCACCGAATGACAGCTTCCCAGGTATTCCATGTACCATTTGATGAAGTGACAGATCTGCAGAGAAGAAATGCAAAAGCAGTTAATTTCGGCATTGTGTATGGAATCAGTTCTTTTGGACTGAGTCAGGATCTGAGTATTTCGAGAAAAGAGGCGGCACAGTATATTGAGCATTATTTTGAATCCTACCCGGGAATTAAGACATTTCTTGATAAATGTGTGAGCGATGCGAAAGAAAAAAGGATATGCAGAGACTTTATATGGAAGAAGAAGACCGATGCCGGAATTAAAATCCAGCAATTTTATGCAGAGAAGTTTTGGAGAGCGTGTGGCAATGAATGCACCGATCCAGGGAACTGCTGCAGATATTATTAAAATAGCAATGATTCATGTAAATGAAGAATTGAAGAAGAGAAATCTGAAATCACGGATGATCCTTCAGGTGCATGATGAACTTTTGATCGAAGCAGATGAAACAGAATTAGAAGAAGTGCAGCAGATCCTTCAGGATAAGATGGAACACGCAGCAGAATTGTTAGTTCCGCTTAGCGTAGATATGCATACAGGGAAGAACTGGTATGAGGCAAAATAAGATGAAAGTAATTGGAATCACGGGTGGAGTTGGCTCCGGAAAAAGTGAAGTTTTAAAATTTCTTGAACAGGAATACGGTGCGGTAGTCTGCCAGATGGATGAAGTTGCAAAGCAGATCCAGAAGAAAGGGACACAGGCATTTTCGAGAATTGTACAAGAATTTGGTGAACAGATTGTCGGAAACAATGGTGAACTGGATCGCATGAAACTTGGAAGCTGCGTATTTGCAGATGAGAAGAAATTACAAAGATTGAATGAGATTGTACATCCGGAAGTGCTGGAATGGGTTCGGAAAGATATCTTGAAGAAAAAAAAGAAGAGTGCTGCTCTTATTATATAGTAGAAGCAGCACTTCTTCCGGAAGTAGGAAAGGAACTGTGTGATGAGCTGTGGTATATTTACACAGATGAAGCGGTTCGGAGAGAACGACTGAAAAGTTCCAGACATTATACGGATGAAAAGATCACTAGAATGATTGCTTCACAACCGGTAGAAGAAGTATTTCGAAAGGCATGCACAGTTGTAATTGATAATAGTGGAGACTTTGAAGCAACAAAGAGACAAATAGGAGATAGATTGAACAAATGAGAATGTGCAGTATTGCAAGCGGCAGCAGTGGAAACTGTATCTATGTAGGAAGTGATAATTCCCATCTTCTGATTGATACGGGGATTAGTAAGAAACGAATTGAAGAAGGTCTGAATAAGTTGGAGATTAAAGGGGACGAACTCGATGGAATTCTGATCACACATGAACATTCGGATCATATTAAGGGACTTGGTGTGTTCAGCAGAAAGTACGAGATACCAATTTATGCGACTCCGGGAACGATTGCAGGAATCAAAGAGTCTTCCAGTCTTGGAAAGATGCCGGAAGGACTTTTACATCCGATTAAGGCAGATCACCCATTTCAGCTTGGTGAACTGGACGTACACCCATTTGCTATTTCCCATGATGCAAATGAACCGTCCGGATATCGTATTGAACAAGGTGGGAAGTCCGTAGCAGTTGCAACAGATCTTGGAAAATATGATGATTATACAGTGAAGAATCTGAAAAATCGGATGCGATCCTTCTGGAAGCAAACCATGATATCCATATGCTGGAAGTCGGAGGATATCCATATTATTTGAAGCAGAGAATTCTTGGCGATCGCGGTCATTTATCAAATGAATTGTCAGGACAGCTCCTTTGTGATATACTACATGATAATCTGAAACACATCATGCTTGGTCATCTGAGCAAGGAGAACAATTACGCAAGACTTGCCTATGAGACAGTGAAGTTGGAAGTTACGCTTGCAGATAATGAATATAAAGGGAAGACCTGAATATGTTCGTTGCAAGCCGGGAATCGGTTTCGGATATTATTAATGTATAAAATTGAGTGAATCAAAGCGGAGGTACAGAAAGAATGAAAAAATGTATTGTCACAGTACTTGGAAAAGACACGGTAGGAATTATTGCAAAAAAGTATGTACATATCTTGCAGAAAATGAAATCAATATTCTTGATATTTCACAGACAATTGTTCAGGGATATTTCAACATGATGATGATCGTAGATGTTGCGAATCTGAAGAAAGATTTCAAAGAAGTTTGTGATGAGATGGATGTACTTGGCAAAGAGATCGGTGTAACAATTCATTGTCAGAGAGAAGAGATTTTTGAAAAAATGCACCGTCTGTAAGAAGTCGGAGATAAGGTGAGGATAAGACTATGATTAATATGTATGAAGTATCAGAAACCAATAAGATGATCGAAAGCGAGAACCTTGATGTCCGCACGATCACTCTTGGAATCAGTCTGTTGGACTGTGTGGATTCTGATCTGGATGAACTGAACCGTAAGATTTATGAGAAGATTACAACAGTTGCAAAAAGATCTTGTATCTACAGGAAAAGACATTGAGAAAGAATTCGGAATTCCGATCGTAAATAAGAGAATTTCAATTACACCTGTATCGCTTGTTGGAGCAGCAGCGTGTAAGACTCCGGAAGATTATGTGACAATCGCACGTACACTTGACCGCGCAGCGGAAAAAGTAGGTGTAAACTTCATTGGCGGATACTCCGCGCTTGTGTCGAAAGGAATGACACCAAGTGAAGAGAATCTGATCCGTTCAATCCCGCAGGCACTGGCCGAGACAGAGAGAATCTGTAGTTCCGTAAATGTGGGATCAACAAAGACAGGTATCAACATGGATGCAGTCCGTCTGTGTGGACAGATTGTGAAAAAGCGGCAGAGGCAACGAAAGACAGAGATTCTCTTGGTTGTGCAAAAGCTTGTTATTCTTTGCAATGCACCGGATGATAATCCGTTTATGGCGGGTGCATTCCTTGGAGTGACAGAGGCAGATGCAGTTATCAATGTAGGAGTCAGCGGACCGGGAGTTGTAAAGAAAGCGATTGAAAAAGCACGTGGAAAAGGTTTTGAAGAACTCTGTGAAACAATTAAGAAAACAGCGTTTAAGATTACACGAGTAGGACAGCTTGTTGCAGGAGAGGCTTCTGCACGTCTTGGAATTCCATTTGGAATCATTGATCTTTCTCTTGCTCCGACTCCGGCAGTTGGAGATAGTATTGCAGAGATCCTGGAGGAAATCGGACTGGAGCACGCTGGTGCACCCGGAACAACAGCAGCTCTTGCTTTTTTAAATGATCAGGTTAAGAAAGGCGGTGTAATGGCTTCATCATACGTAGGCGGACTTAGTGGTGCATTTATTCCAGTCAGTGAAGATCAGGGAATGATCGATGCAGTTAATGCAGGATCACTTACACTTGAGAAGTTAGAGGCAATGACATGCGTATGCTCTGTAGGACTTGACATGATCGCAATCCCTGGAAAGACATCAGAAGCGACAATCTCTGGAATTATTGCCGATGAGATGGCGCTTGGCATGGTCAACCAGAAAACGACAGCAGTGCGTTTGATTCCAGTCATCGGTAAAGACGTTGGAGACGTGGCAGAATTTGGTGGACTGTTAGGTTATGCACCGATTATGCCGGTGAATGAATTTGGATGTGATGCGTTTATCAACAGACAGGGACGTATTCCGGCGCCGATTCATAGTTTTAAGAATTAACGAGGGAGAAATTTGATGAGTAAAGTTGCAATTGTAACGGACAGTAATAGCGGTATAACACAGGAACAGGGAAAAGAACTTGGGATTTTTGTTCTTCCGATGCCATTCTTTATTGATGGAGAGCTTTATCTGGAGGATATCACACTTTCCCAGAGTGAATTTTATGAAAAGCTCGGAGCAGATTCCGATATCTCAACATCACAGCCATCCCCGGGAGAGGTCATGGATCTCTGGGATAAAGTTCTGGAAGAATATGATGAGCTTGTATGTATTCCGATGTCCAGTAGCTTGAGCAGCACATGTGCAACAGCAATTACTCTTGCAGCTGAATATGACGGACGCGTTCAGGTGGTTGATAATCAGAGAATTTCCGTTACGCAGGAACAGTCTGTTCTGGATGCAATGAATCTGCGTGAAGAAGGAAAGAGTGCAGCAGAGATCAAAGAAATACTGGAGAAAGAAAAAAACTTCAGGCAAGCATTTATATTACGGTGGATACTTTAAAATACCTGAAAAAAGGTGGAAGAATCACACCGGCAGCAGCGGCAATCGGAACTGTGCTGAACTTAAAGCCTGTTCTTCAGATCCAGGGAGAAAAGCTGGATGCATTTTCGAAAGCAAGAGGCTGGAAAACGGCGAAGAAGACAATGCTCAATGCAATCGAGAAAGATCTGAATGGACGCTTTGCCGATGTTAAGGATCAGATGGCTCTTGGTATGGCTTACACATGCAGTAAAGAAGAAGCACAGGAGTGGAAAGCAGAGATCGAAGAAAGATTTCCGGGATATGAGATTATGGAAGGACCATTGTCATTGAGTGTGGCCTGCCATATTGGTCCGGGGGCACTGGCGATTACTTGCATGAAGAGATTGTAAACTGGTAACTGTGACGAAATGCGTAGCATTTTGGAAGTTGGCTCTGAACAGTTACATAATCTGTATTGGTGAGAGGTGGTACTGTTCACACGTGGTGTGAGCAGTACTCTGCTTTTTTTAGGAGAATATTATGAAAATAGTTGGTCTTATTACAGAATATAATCCATTTCACAATGGACATCTTTATCATATTAAAGAATCTTTGCGTGTAACCGGTGCAGATGCAGCCGTTGTTGTTATGAGTGGTGACTATGTGCAGCGGGGAACACCTGCAATCATGCCTAAAAGGATACGTGCAGAGATGGCACTGATGTGTGGTGCTGGAGCTGTCTTTGAACTTCCGGTCTGTTATGCGACGGGATCTGCGGAGCTTTTTGCACTTGGATCCGTATCTCTTTTAGAGTCTCTTGGAATTGTTGATTCTATCTGTTTTGGCAGTGAATGTAATGATCTCCCAATCTTGGAACAGCTTGCAGAACTACTTCTTGAAGAACCTGAAGCCTACCGATTCTGTTGAAAGATTATCTGAAACAAGGGATGTCTTTTCCACGCGCCGACAGGAAGCAATTCTTTCTTATACAGAAGATTCTCGGTTTGCAGAGATTTTAAGAAATCCGAACAATATTTTGGGGATTGAATATTTGAAAGCAATCAAAAAACTTGGAAGCAGGATGGAACCTTATACGATTGCAAGACGTGGTGCACAGTATCATGATGAAGAACTGGACAGTGATTACAGTTCTGCTACGGCAATTCGTTCACTGCTTGCTTATTCAAGTTCATCTTTCAATACAGAACCAGTAGAAGGAAATTACGATGAGCTTTCGTTTTCGGGAATACTGTCAGAGTTGGAAAACCAGGTTCCAAAATGTTGTCTGAACTTTTGAAGGATTATCATAAAGTACAGTATCCGATTTCACAGAATGATTTTTCTCTGATTTTGAAATATAAACTGTTAAATAAACAGCCGAAAAGTCTGGTTCGATATGTGGATGTCTCTCCGGAGATTCATCCAGAATTGCGAATCAGTTAAACAACTTTTTTAATTATAAACAGTTCTGTGATTTGTTAAAAACACGAGAACTTACGCAGACCCGAGTTAACCGGGCATTGCTTCATATTATGCTTGGAACGAAAAAGGCAAATGTGGAAGAATATATTGACAATGGCTATCATATGTATGCACGTCTGCTTGGTTTTCGAAAAGACAATGCAAAGCTTTTTGACAGCTATGTCGAAGGAAAGCAGTCTTCCGGTTTTGACGAAAATGTCTGAAATTGACGATCTTCCGGAACTTGGTCAGAAAATGCTCAGACATGATATGCTTGCTTCAAATCTGTATACCTCAGTGGTGACGGATAAGTTTAAGACGGCGTTTCAGAATGAATATAAGCAAGGGGTTTTGAAGGTGTAAATTTTAATAAGAGCCAGAACAGTTGTCGTGAGAGGTGACTGTTCTGCTCGTAATGTTCTTAGAAAAAGACAATGTTTGATAAAATTGTAACAATCTTACAAATATCCTATTACAAAGTTCGGATTGTATTTGAAAATGCACATAAAATGACTTGTATACAAAAAACGATTGAGTTATAATAGGACTAAGTGAGATAAAAAGAAAGGTGGCATTAAATCATGGGATTTATTGATGAAATCAAAGCAAGAGCGAAAGCTTGCAAAAAGACAATCGTTCTTCCGGAGACAGAGGACGAAAGAACTTACAAAGCAGCAGAGACAGTACTGAAAGAAGGACTCGCTGATCTGGTGCTTGTAGGAAGCAAAGAGGAGATTGAGAAGAACAAAGGTACATACGACATCTCCGGTGCAACGATCGTAGATCCTGCTACAGATGCAAGAACAGAAGGTTATATTGCAAAACTGGTTGAGTTAAGACAGAAAAAAGGGAATGACTCCTGAACAGGCAAAAGAACTGCTTCTTAGCAATTACTTATACTATGGCGTAATGATGGTTAAGATGGGGGATGCAGACGGTATGGTATCCGGTGCATGCCATTCTACAGCAGATACACTTCGCCCGTGCCTTCAGATCCTGAAGACGAAACCGGGTACCAAGCTGGTATCCGCATTCTTCCTGATGGTAGTTCCGGATTGCGATATGGGTGCAGACGGAACATTTGTCTTTGCTGATGCAGGACTTGAGCAGAATCCAGATCCGGAAAAGCTTGCAAATATTGCAATTTCTTCAGCAGATTCTTTCACGCTTCTTGTAGGAAAAGAGCCGGTTGTTGCAATGCTTTCACATTCTACAAAAGGAAGTGCTACACATCCTGATGTAGATAAGGTTATTGAGGCAACACAGATCGCTCAGGAACTCGCACCAGAACTTGCTCTTGACGGAGAACTTCAGCTTGATGCAGCTATCGTTCCATCAGTCGGGGAATCTAAAGCACCGGGAAGCAAGGTTGCAGGACATGCTAACGTACTTGTATTCCCAGACCTTGATGCTGGTAATATTGGATACAAACTTGTTCAGAGACTTGCTAAAGCAGAAGCTTACGGTCCTCTGACACAGGGAATCGCCGCTCCGGTTAACGACCTTTCCCGTGGATGCAGCGCTGAAGATATCGTAGGCGTTGTAGCTATCACAGCTGTACAGGCACAGGCTGAATAATTGTAATTGTTTACAGATTTTTTAAAATAGTTACGGGTAATCAAAAGAAACAAAGAGGGTGTGTGAGCTGCCCTCGGATAATAATAATAAGGTTTTTTCAGGAGGAAAAAAGAAAATGAACGTATTAGTAATCAACTGCGGAAGCTCATCTCTGAAATTCCAGCTGATCAACGCTGAGACAGAGAAGGTACTTGCAAAAGGACTTTGTGAGAGAATCGGAATTGACGGACGTCTGACATATCAGCCGGCTGGCGGAGAGAAAGAGAAATCTGATCTGGCTATGCCAACTCATACAGAAGCAATTCAGTTTGTAATTGATGCTTTGACAAATGAGAAGACAGGTGTTGTTAAGAGTCTGGATGAGATTGGGGCAGTCGGACATCGTGTTGTACATGGCGGTGAGAAGTTCGCTTCATCTGTAGTAATCACAGACGAAGTAAAAAAAGCAGTAGAAGAGTGCAACGATCTTGCACCACTTCACAATCCTGCAAACCTAATCGGTATTGCAGCATGCCAGAAGTTAATGCCTGGAACACCGATGGTAGCTGTATTCGATACTGCATTCCATCAGACAATGCCGGAGAAAGCATATCTGTATGGTCTTCCATATGAGTACTATGAGAAATACAAAGTAAGAAGATACGGATTCCACGGAACAAGCCACAGCTTTGTATCTAAGAGAGCAGCAGAAGTAATGGGAAAATCTTACGATGAAGTAAAGACAATTGTATGCCACCTCGGAAATGGATCCAGTGTAAGTGCTGTTCTTAACGGAAAATGTGTTGATACTTCCATGGGACTTACTCCATTAGAAGGTCTTGTCATGGGAACCCGTTCCGGTGATATCGATCCTGCAATCATGGAGTTCATTGCTAAGAAAGAGAACCTTGACATTGAAGGTGTTATGGAAGTACTGAACAAAAAGTCCGGTGTATTTGGAATTTCAGGCGGACTTTCAAGTGACTTCCGTGACCTGACAGACGCTATGAATGCCGGAGATAAGAAAGCTAAGATCGCTATGGATGTATTCTCATACAGAGTAGCAAAATACATCGGATCTTACGCTGCAGCTATGAACGGTGTAGATGCCATCGTATTTACAGCAGGTATCGGCGAGAACGATGATTATGTAAGGGAAGAAGTATGTAAATACCTTGGATACCTTGGAGTAGACTTCGATTCAGAAGTGAATGCAGGACTCAGAGGAAAAGAAGCTGAGCTTACAAAAGAAGGATCAAAGGTTAAAGTATTCGTTATTCCTACAAACGAAGAGCTTGCAATCGCCCGTGAGACATTAGCGCTTGTAAAATAATTGAAGAAATCTTAATTTGAGAAAGTGTATACGATAGTGATCTGTAAAGATTATATCGTATATGAGCGCAGGACTGAGGTGCCAGGAGAGCAGTTCAGTCCTGCTTTTTGCGCATAGAAGAAGCAAAAAATGTATCCAATACATTTTGCTCTTCACAATATTTTTAGATAGAAATTATAAATATCTGTTGACAAACATTTTTTCCATGATATAATAGTTTAGGTATGAATAGGAGAAATACATTATGTTGATTAACCTATCAGACGTTTTGTCAGACCAGCATAAGACGGTTGAAGAAACTGTGCGGCTGGAGATGGAAGAGATCCGGTTACAATCCGGAACCTACCCCATTATCAGCAAGGAGCCGGTTCATGTTAAAGTAGAGCATATAAGGGGGAAAAGAACTGCTCATCACAGCTGAGACCAGATTGAGTGTCATGATTCCATGTGACCGTTGTCTGGAGGATGTGAAACGGGAGTTTGAACTGAATTGTGTGAAGCATGTGGACGTAGGCCTCTCCGACGCAGAACTGACAGAGGAGCTGGATGAATCAAACTTTATTGAGGATATCATCTTGACGTGGACAAACTGCTCTTTCATGAGATTTTGTCGAGCTGGCCGACGAAAGTACTTTGCAGGGAAGACTGCAAGGGATTATGCAATGTATGCGGTCAGAATTTAAATACGGGGTCTTGTAACTGTGAAGATACAGGGCTTGATCCGAGAATGTCAGTTGTCCGTGACTTATTTAAGAATTTTAAGGAGGTGTAACCTATGTCAATCTGTCCAAAGAATAAATCTTCAAAAGCAAGAAGAGATAAAAGAAGAGCTAACTGGAAGATGAGCGCACCGAATCTGGTGAAATGCAGCAAGTGCGGCGAGCTTATGATGCCACACCGTGTATGTAAGGCGTGTGGATCTTACAACAAGCGCGAGATCGTTTCAGTTGACTAATGATCAATAAGATATTGAGTGTACTGCGAACAGAACACTTGAGGGCGTAAAAACTTTGTGTTTTACGCCTTTTTTTATTGATTTTTATACTGATATCCAGTAGAATAATTTCAGTAGCGCAAGGAGGAAATGATATGTCAGAGATTACAAGGGTTGCTCTTGATGCCATGGGTGGAGACAATGCACCAAGAGAGATTGTAAAAGGTGCCGTAGAGGCAGTGCGGAAGAGAAAAGATATCAAGGTACTGCTGACAGGTAAGGAAGATGTGATTCGCAAGGAACTCTCCGCTTATACGTATCCTGAGGAGCAGATTGAGATTGTGAATGCTACAGAGGTTATTGAGACGGCAGAACCTCCAGTGAAAGCAATCCGTGGTAAGAAAGATTCATCCATTGTTGTTGCGATGAAGATGGTGAAGAAAGGGGAAGCAGATGCTTTTGTATCTGCAGGAAGTACAGGAGCTGTTCTTGTTGGCGGACAGGTACTCGTTGGCAGGATCAAAGGCGTAGAAAGACCACCGCTTGCACCACTGATTCCTACATTAAAAGGTGTTTCACTTTTGATCGACTGTGGTGCCAATGTGGATGCACGTCCATCGCATCTGGTGCAGTTTGCGAAGATGGGCTCTATTTATATGGAAAGCGTTATGGGAAAGAAGAATCCGACAGTTGGTATCGTGAATATCGGTGCGGAAGAGGAGAAGGGAAACGCGCTGGTGAAAGAGACATTCCCACTGTTAAAAGAATGTCCTGACATCAATTTCATTGGAAGTGTTGAGGCACGAGATATTCCTTACGGAGCAGCAGATGTCATTGTCTGTGAAGCATTTGCAGGTAATATTATTCTGAAGCTTTATGAGGGTGTTGCAGGAGCACTGCTTAAGAAAGTGAAGAAAGGAATGCTTTCTTCTTTGCGTAGTAAGATAGGGGCACTGCTTGTGAAACCTGCTTTAAAAAAAGCGTACTGAAAGATTTTGATACAAGTGAGTATGGCGGCGCACCGCTTCTTGGCCTGAACGGACTGGTAGTGAAGACGCATGGAAGTTCAAAGTCAACAGAGATATGCAACTCGATCATTCAGTGTGTGACATTTAAAGAACAGAAGATCAATGAAAAGATAAAAGAGGCAATTCAACAGGAGACCCTGGAAGAAAAGAAAAGAAAGAAGAAGTCGAATAAGACAGGAGGAGTTTTACAATGACAGAATTTGAAAAACTGCAGGCAATTATTGCGGACGTACTTAATGTTTCACCGGAGACAATCACACCGGAGACTACATTTGTGGATGATTTAGGTGCTGATTCACTGGATATTTTTCAGATCATTATGGGAATTGAGGAAGAGTTCGATATCGAGATCGATAACGAAGAGGCAGAGAAGATCACAACAGTGCAGGATGCTGTTGATCAGATCCAGAAAAAAGAAGGCTAATGAATAATCAGATAGTGAGATGAAAAAAGCCCGTTTGGGCTTTTTCGTTTATTAACACGAAGGAGGCCATTTAAATGGACAGAGTAAAAGAACTGGAACAAAAGATCGGATATGTGTTTAAAGACAAAAGCCTGATTGAACGTGCATTGATGCATAGTTCTTATACAAATGAGAAACATTTGAAGAAATATGAGTGTAATGAACGCCTGGAGTTTCTTGGAGATGCAGTATTGGAATTGGTATCAAGTGCTTATTTATTTAATGAATTTCCAAAGGTATCTGAGGGAGAACTGACAAAGACACGTGCAAGTATGGTATGTGAACCGTCTCTGGCAATGTGTGCAAGAGATATCGGACTTGGAGATTACTTGCTTCTTGGAAAAGGAGAAGAGGCGACCGGTGGAAGAAAAAGAGATTCTATCACATCTGATGCGATGGAAGCATTAATCGGTGCTATCTATCTCGACGGTGGTTTTACTAATGCAAAAGAGTTTATCCATCATTTTATTTTGACAGATTTAGAGGATAAAAAACTCTTTTTATGATAGTAAAACGATCTTACAGGAGATCGTGCAGGCGAATATGACGGGGAATGTAAGTTATGAACTGATTGATGAACAGGGACCGGATCATAATAAGATTTTCGAAGTGGAAGCAAGAATCGGGGAAAAGCCTGGGACGTGGAAAAGGAAGCTCGAAGAAGTCAGCAGAGCAGCAGGCAGCTTATGAGGCAATCCTGAATCTCAGAAAGAAAAAGTAAAGAGGACTTTATGTATTTAAAGAGTATAGAAGTGCAGGGATTCAAATCATTTGCGAACAAGATCGTATTTGATTTTCATAACGGAATTACGGGAATTGTCGGACCGAACGGCAGTGGAAAAAGTAATGTCGCGGACGCTGTGCGCTGGGTACTTGGAGAGCAGAGAGTGAAGCAACTGCGTGGAGGCACCATGCAGGATGTCATTTTCTCGGGAACCGAGAACCGGAAGCCACTTAGTTATGCATCTGTTGCGATCACACTGGACAATTCAGATCATAAGCTTCCGGTTGAGTACGGAGAAGTCACTGTTACACGTAAATTGTACAGATCCGGAGAAAGTGAATATCTGATCAATGGTACTCCCTGCAGATTAAAGGATGTCAATGAGCTGTTCTATGATACAGGTATCGGTAAAGAAGGTTATTCTATTATTGGACAGGGTCAGATCGAGAAGATCTTAAGCGGTAAGCCGGAAGAGAGAAGAGAACTTTTGATGAGGCCGCCGGAATTGTAAAATATAAGAGAAGAAAGTCCCTTTCTTTGAAAAAAAGCTGGAGGATGAACGGCAGAATCTTACCCGTGTGAATGATATTCTTGCAGAGCTTGAGAAACAGATCGGTCCTTTGGAAAGACAGTCAGAGACAGCCAGAATCTATCTGAAGATGAAAGAAGAATTAAAAACATATGACATTAATATGTTTTTGCTGGAGGAAGAGCGGCTGCAGGAGCGTATTCGTGAAGTCGGTGGGAAATATGAGATTGCTTCTCAGGAGATGCAGGAATCAAATGCCCGTTATGAGAAGATGAAAGCAGAATACGAGGCAATCGAGGAAGAAGTAGATCAGATTGATCTTGCAATTGAAACTGCGAAGAACCAGATGAATGAGACGAATCTTTTAAAGCAACAGCTGGAAGGCCAGATCAATGTCCTGAAAGAGCAGATTAATACAGCCCGTATGAGTGATGAGCATTATGATCATCGCCTGAGTACGATCGTCAGTGAGATAGATACAAGGCAGCAGCAGAAAAGAGAGCTTGAAGAAGAGAAGAAAAGAATTTCAGAACAGTTAGAATCAGCCAGTGGACAGGATACGGAAGCACAGCAGAGTTTAATTGAGATTCAGTCAAAGATTGCAGAACACAGTACTGAAATTGAGCAGAAGAAGCAGGAGATCATGGATCTGCTTGGAAATCGTGCTTCAACAAAAAGCTAAGATTCAGCATTTTGATACGACGAAAGAACAGATCCAGACACGGAAGGCTGTCGTTGCTAGAAATATTCTTGAGATTTCGACGGTAGCAGAAGGACAGAACAACAGACTTAAGAAGTATGAAGAAGAACTTGGTCAGATCCGTGAGCGCATTCAAACCTATAAGGATAAGATTTCCCTGAACGAACAGGAACTTGGCAAGCTTCAGAATGAGCTGAAAGAGAAGCAGGAAAAGTTACGGATCGGACAGACCGCTTATCACAGAGAGTCTTCCCGTCTGGAGTCATTAAAGAATATTACAGAGCGCTATGACGGATATGGTAACAGTATCCGAAAGGTAATGTCGAATAAAGAACGTGAGAAAGGTCTGACCGGTGTTGTAGCGGATATCATTAAGGTCGATAAGGAATATGAGATCGCTATTGAGACAGCGCTTGGAGGAAGTATTCAGAATATTGTTACAGATAATGAAGATACAGCCAAGCGTATGATTGATTTCCTTAAGCGTAATAAATTCGGAAGGGCAACATTTCTTCCGCTGACAAGTATGCATGGCGGCGGAGGAATCAGGAATCCGGAAGCACTCAAAGAGCCGGGCGTGATCGGACTTGCGAATACATTGATCCATGTGGAATCAAGATTTGACGGACTGGCAGATCAGCTGCTTGGACGCACGATTGTAGTAGACCATATTGATCACGGAATCGCAATTGCGAGAAAATACCGCCAGTCTCTGCGTCTGGTCACACTGGAAGGTGACCTGATCAATCCGGGCGGATCCATGACAGGTGGTGCATTTAAGAATTCAAGTAATCTGCTGAGCAGACGCCGGGAGATAGAAGAATTCGAAAAGACGGTTGATATGCTCAAGTCTGACATGGATGTGCTGGAAAAAAGAAGTTACAGAGGCGAAGAACCGTCGTGCAGCATGCTATAGTGTAATCGATGAAGTACAGGAACATTTAAGAGAAGAATCGGTGCTGGAGAATACTGCACGAATGAATGTTGCGCAGGTACAGAGAGAACAGTTAGAATCAAAACAGCGTTACGAAGGATTTCTGAAAGAACAGAAAGCATTGCTTCAGGAGTTGGATGAAATCAATGAGAATGAAGATTCTATCCAGATGGAACTTGAGACATCAGAGAAGTTGGAAAAAAGAACTGAATGAACAGATTGAAGCTTTGCAGATGCAGTTGGAGAAAGAAGAGAGGATGAGGCTGTCCAGATGAAACAGTCTGAGGAAGTCCATCTTTCACTGGCAGGCCTGGATCAGCAGAAAACCTTTATTGTAGAAAATATTTCCCGTATAGATGAGGAAATCACCAGATATGAAAAAAAGAGCAGGAAGAACTTGCCGAAAATCGAGGAGATGTATCTGAGGAAATTCTGCAAAAAAAAAAATGAAATCGAAGGACTCAGGAAAACGATTGAAGATTCAAAAGAACTGTTTACAGAGATTGGTGAAGAGATTAAAGTACAGAGTAAAAAACGCGAAGAACTGAATCAGAAGCACAGAGATTTCTTACGACAGAGAGAAGAACTTGCAAAGCATGTGTCAGATCTTGATAAAGAATGTTTCCGTCTGAACAGCCAGAAAAGAAGGCTATGAGGAAGCGTCAGAGAAGCAGATGAATTATATGTGGGAAGAGTATGAACTCACTTACAATCACGCGAAAGAACTTCGTAATGAGACACTGACAGATCGGCATTGATGAAGAAAAAAAGATCCAGGAGCTTAAGAATGAGATCCGAAAGCTTGGTTCGGTCAATGTCAATGCAATTGAGGATTACAAAAATGTATCCGAGCGTTATACATTCTTAAAAGGTCAGCATGATGATCTTGTAGAGGCAGAAGCATCTCTTGAACAGATTATTGAAGAATTGGACGTGGCGATGCGTAAGCAGTTCACAGAACAGTTCGCAAGAATTGCAACAGAGTTCAATGATGTATTCCGTCAGCTTTTTGGAGGCGGAAAGGGATCATTGGAATTACAGGAGGAGGATGAGGATATTCTGGAGGCAGGCATACGCATCATCGCACAGCCACCTGGAAAGAAACTGCAGAATATGATGCAGCTCTCCGGTGGAGAGAAGGCGCTGACTGCGATCGCACTTTTATTTGCGATCCAGAATCTGAAGCCATCTCCGTTCTGTCTGCTTGATGAGATTGAAGCGGCACTGGATGACAACAATGTAGATCGTTATGCGAAATATTTACATAAGCTGACAAAATATACACAGTTCATTGTCATTACCCACAGACGTGGTACAATGGCATCAGCAGACCGGTTGTATGGAATTGCCATGCAGGAAAAAGGAGGTATCTAGACTTGTTTCTGTGGATCTGTTGGAAGATGATCTGGAAAAATAAACCTGTTTTTATTGTAAACAGGGTATTAAGAGAACAGGAGGCTGAAAATGGGAGAAGAAAAAAAGGGATTTTTTAAACGACTTGTATCCGGTCTGACAAAGACAAGAGATAATATTGTGTCCGGCATGGACAGTATTTTCCATGGATTTTCAAAGATTGATGATGACTTTTATGAAGAACTGGAAGAAACTCTGATCATGGGAGATCTTGGTGTCAGAGCAACAATGGATATCATTGAAGATTTAAAGGTTAAAGTAAAAGAGCAACATATCAAGGAACCGATTGAATGTAGACAGCTTGTGATTGACAGTATTCGTGAACAGATGGATGGAGAGACAGCATATGAGTTTGAGAATCGTCAGAGTGTGGTTTTCGTGATCGGAGTAAATGGTGTTGGTAAAACAACAACGATCGGTAAACTTGCAGGAAAGCTGAAAGCACAGAATAAGAAAGTGATCCTTGCGGCAGCGGACACATTCCGTGCGGCTGCAGGAGAGCAGTTAAAAGAATGGTCCAACCGTGCCGGTGTTGAGATGATCGGCGGTCAGGAAGGCGCAGATCCGGCATCAGTTGTATATGATGCGGTTGCCGCTGCGAAAGCGAGAAGGGCAGATGTACTTCTGTGCGATACGGCGGGCAGACTGCACAACAAGAAAAACCTGATGGAAGAGCTTAAGAAGATCAATCGTGTGATTGACAGAGAGTATCCGGATGCGTTCCGTGAGACGCTGGTTGTTCTGGATGCAACAACAGGACAGAATGCACTTGCCCAGGCAAAGGAATTCAACGATGTGGCAGAGATTACAGGGATCGTTTTGACAAAGCTGGATGGAACAGCGAAGGGTGGAATCGCAGTAGCGATCCAGTCAGAACTGGGAATTCCTGTAAAATATATCGGTATCGGTGAAAAGATCGATGACCTGCAGAAATTTGACTCAGAGGAGTTCGTAAACGCGTTGTTTTACAGAGAGGAAGAAAGACCATGATGACATTAGAGAAATTTGAAGAAGCTAGCGAACTGGTAAAAAAGGTAACAAATCCTACAAAACTCATTTACAGTGAATACTTAAGTGCACAGACAGGAGCAAAGGTTTATTTAAAACCGGAAAATATGCAGTTTACAGGTGCTTATAAGGTACGTGGTGCTTATTACAAGATCAGCACACTGACAGACGAAGAAAGAAGCCGTGGACTGATCACAGCATCAGCAGGAAATCATGCACAGGGCGTGGCATATGCAGCAAAACAGTTTGGATGCAAAGCTACGATTGTTATGCCTACAGTTACACCGCTGATCAAAGTAAACCGTACAAAAAAGCTTTGGAGCAGACGTAGTACTTCATGGTGATGTTTATGATGATGCTTACGCATATGCATGTAAACTTGCAGAAGAGAACGGATATACATTCGTTCATCCGTTTAATGACCTTGATGTTGCTACAGGTCAGGGAACAATCGCAATGGAGATTGTTCAGGAACTCCCGACTGTAGATTATATCCTTGCACCAATCGGTGGAGGCGGACTGATCACAGGTGTTTCCACACTTGCCAAGATGCTGAATCCAAAGATCAAAGTAATCGGTGTAGAGCCGTCAGAAGCGGCCAGTATGACAGCAGCCCTGAAAGCAGGAGAGCCTGTAGAACTTCCATCTGCAAATACAATCGCAGACGGAACAGCTGTAAAAGAAGTTGGAGATAAGATCCTCCCATATGTGAAAGAAAATGTAGATGAAGTACTTCTTGTAGAAGATGATGAATTGATCGGTGCATTCCTTGATATGGTAGAGAATCATAAGATGATTGTTGAGAATTCAGGTCTTCTTACAGTTGCAGCATTAAAGCAGATGGACATCAAAGGAAAGAAAGTAGTCTGTGTATTAAGTGGTGGAAATATGGATGTTATCACAATGTCCTCGATCGTCCAGCACGGATTGATCCAGAGAGACCGTATCTTCTCCGTATCCGTACTCCTTCCGGATAAGCCGGGTGAACTCGCACGTGTGGCGCAGACAGTCGCAGACGTACAGGGTAACATCATTAAGCTGGAGCATAACCAGTTTGTAAGCACAAACAGAAACGCAGCAGTAGAGCTTCGGATCACTATGGAAGCATTCGGAACAGATCACAAGAAAAAAGATTCTGGATACACTTGATAAGGCTGGATTCAGACCAAAACTGATCAGTGCGAAGCTGTACTAATTGGTATTAAACAGCCTATAGAATGGTGTCGCAAGGCCAGCCCTGCTATTACCACGAGCACCGGCCCGCTTTACCTCATCCCTTTGAAAGTATGTAACATAAGAGCCAAAACAGTTACCGTGTGGTGCCTGTTCTGGCTCTTATTAACATACTGAACAAAGTGTATTCGGAACGCTCCTGCCTTACATGTGCTCGTGGCAACAGCAGGACTGTCCTTGCTTACATATTCCAAACGGGATATTTAATTCCAATCAGACAAATCCAAGTTCAACAAATTACAACACCCCTATAAAAGCGATGGAATGCCTCCAGTCCTTTTTCATTACACTTATAAACTCCGGCATCTTCGAGTACTTCGCAGAATACTTTTCCGACTTCCTGCTGAAGGATCTCTTCAACATTCTTCTCTGTGATGGATGTGTAATTTGGAAGGAATTCATCTACCCAGTCAGCGTGTTTTGCAATCTGTTCATTGCTGCGGATATCTTTTCCTGTCAAGATGTAATCTTTCAGAAGTTCCATCTCTCCTTTTAATCTTGCAGGGAGAACAGCAAGTCCCATTACTTCGATAAGACCGATGTTTTCTTTCTTAATATGGTGCAGTTTAGCATGCGGATGGTAAACGCCAAGCGGATGTTCTTCTGTGGTGATATTATTTCTCAATGTCAGGTCGAGTTCGTAGAGATCTCCACGCTTTCTTGCGATCGGTGTGATCGTGTTGTGCGGTGTACCGTCTGTCTCAGCGAAGATGAAAGCATCTTCGTCTGTATAAGATCTCCATGCATTTAAAATGTGTTCAGCCAGATCAATCAGAGGTTTTACTTCTTTGCTCTGAAGACGGATAACAGACAGAGGCCATTTTACGATACCGGCAGTTACATTTTCGTAACCTTTCACAGTGAAGTGTTCAATGATCGGAGCTTTAGCCATTGCGAAAGTATAATTTCCACCCTGGAAATGATCATGGCTTAAGATGGAACCGCCTACGATTGGAAGATCTGCATTGGATCCCAGGAAGTAGTGTGGGAAAAGTTTGATGAAATCAAAAAGCTTTTCGAAGGCATTGCGGTCGATCTTCATTGGAACATGCTGTCCGTTGAATACGATGCAGTGCTCGTTATAGTATACATAAGGGGAGTACTGGAATCCCCAAGGGTTATCCTGAATTGTGATCGGGATGATTCTGTGGTTCTCACGAGCCGGATGATCAAGGCGTCCTGCATATCCTTCGTTTTCCATACAGAGCTGACATTTTGGATAGGAAGAGGATTTTGCTTTTCCTGCTGCTGCAATCGCTTTAGGATCTTTCTCTGGTTTGGAAAGATTGATTGTAATGTCAAGAGTGCCGTATTTTGTGTCAACCGTCCATTTGCGGTCCTTAGCAATACGGTATCTGCGGATATAATCACTGTCCTGGCTTAATTTGTAATAATAATCAGTAGCTGTCTCCGGAGAAACTTTATATTTTTCCCAGAAAGTCTGCTGGATCTGTGATGGGCGTGGCATCAGGGTATTCATCAGTTTTGTGTCAAATAAATCACGGTAGCCGATGCTGTTTTCAATGATTCCGCGTTCTGCGGCGATATCTAAAAAGTTCTGCAAGAATGTCTTCCAGAACAAGATTGTTCAGATCACAGTCAACATCTTCATAGTTATCTTCGTGGAACAGATCCGGAAGAAGATTCGTTGTATAAATTCTTTTCGGATTCCGGAGTGATTCCGGTATTGATTCCGTACTGTACTAATTTTTTGATCGCATCATAAAGCATATGTCAAGGACCTCCTTAAATTAAGGAATGCCAATGGCATTCCTATAACAAAATATACGTTACTTCATATCTGATCTCAGTAGAGACGAGTATTAGTCGAGACGAGAAGCACCGTCTCCGATATCTACTGTGTAGAACTCAGCTTCATGTCCTACCTTTTCAAGATATGTTTTTCCGATGGTTTCGATAAATGTATCTATGGATTCATCTTTTACGATGCTGACTGTGCAACCGCCAAATCCGCCGCCTGTGATACGGGAACCAAGAACACCAGGAATCTTCCATGCAAGGTCTACAAGGATATCAATCTCTTCACAGGATACATCATAATCATCACGCAGTGAAATGTGAGACTGATTCATTAATTTTCCGAAGCTTTCAATGTCTCCGGCTTTCAGTGCTGTAACAGCATCGATTGTACGCTGGTTTTCGTATACAGCATGTTTTTTGCACGCTGTAACTGGATCTCATCTTTGATCAAGGATTTGTGTGCTTCGAATTCTTCAGGAGTAAGATCGCCAAGTGCCTGAATGTCAAGTTCGCTCTGAAGTGCTTTCAGTGCAGCAGCACATTCGTTTCTTCTGTCGTTATAAGCAGAATCAACAAGACTATGCTTTACTTTACTGTTTGTGATTACAATCTTGGCACCATCAAGAACGCAAGGTGCATATTCGTAGCTTAAATCACTTGTGTCAAGGAAAATTGCGTGGTCTTTTTTTACCCATGGCAACAGCAAACTGATCCATGATACCACAGTTGCATCCATTGAAGTTATTCTCAGAATACTGGCCGATCAGTGCAAGATCTGTCATGGAAAGATCTTTGATCTCGAACAGGTCTGTCAGGATCACACCAGTGAGAACTTCAAGGGAAGCAGAAGAGGAAAGTCCGGAACCGTTCGGAATATTTCCCCAGATTACCATATCAAAACCACTTGTGATTGTATGTCCTTTTTTTTTGAATGCCCGCACTATACCAAGCGGATAGTTTGCCCAGTTGTATTCTTTTTTTATTTGTCAGATCATCAAGAGATGCTTCTACAACACCAAAGGAGTCCAGATTCATGGAATAAAGATGGATCTTGTTATCCTCTCTTTTGCGTGCGGCACCGTAAGTACCAAGTGTCAGTGCACATGGAAATACATGTCCACCGTTATAATCTGTGTGTTCACCAATCAGATTCACGCGTCCAGGAGAAAAGTAAAAACGAGCTCCTTCGGAATCACCAAAAAGTTCTGCAAACATATCAAACAATTTTTTCTTCATCATTATTTACCTCCATTTAAAGTAATCGTATCGATCTGATTTATTTATATTTATTATAGCGTTAACGAGTGGAAACGTCTATAAAAAATACGTGCTGTGGTATGTAATAATGTTGCATTAAAAAAGACGAGGTGTTATAATAATGATGATGAGGATTGCGGGAATTGCATAGCAATGGAGCAATCCGGAATTACATCAGTGAGTGGAAAAATTTTCTTTTGGCACTCACATCATAGATCACAGGATACGGGAAAGGAGCCGGAAGATGGCAGAGACTTACAAACATTCGTATAAGTCAGGAGAAATTCTGATGACTTCGCTGTCTGTATATAACACGGGATATCAAATGTGTGAAGCAGGATATCAGTGGGGACCCGGAGTCAGGGATCATTATTGTATCCATCATATTTTGTCAGGAACAGGATACTATACAGTTGGAGAAAAGACATGGAAATTAGAAGCCGGAGATACTTTTTATCTTATATCCGGGCGTGGAAGTAAAGTATTATGCCGATCAGCAGGAGCCATGGGAATATGCCTGGGCAGGATTCATGGGGACGGATGCGGCATCGATCATTCGAAATACAGGTTTTTGAAAGAACGTCCTTTTTTAAAAAGAGGAAATGTGCCGGATGACCAGATTCGGAATGGATTGGAACAGATTTATAATGCAAAGGGCAATGGGTATGAAGAAGCGGTTGCCATGACAGGAGCACTTTACAGTCTTCTGTCAGTCTTTATGCACTATCATGAAGGGGAAGATCAGGAAAGAGATGCAAAGCTTTTGTATGTAGAAAAGGCAGAAAACTATATAGAAACGAACTATTCTTATCCTGTGACGGTGGAAGATGTTGCGGACTATGTAGGAATCAGCAGAAGTCATCTGTTCCGCTCTTTTCAGACCTATATGAATTGTTCGCCAAAAGAATATCTGACAGAATATAGAATCCAGCAGGCTTGCCGTCTGTTGAAAGAGACGGGGCTGTCGGTTTCTGCGATTGCATATTCTGTTGGATTTGAGAATAATCTTTATTTTTCAAAGGCATTCCGGAAAGTGAAGAAGACAAGTCCGACGGAATACAGAGAAAAGCATAGAAAAAAGAAGGAATGATGCCGAGGTGCAGGACATAAGAATAGAGTAAGAATGTCAAAGGCGGGAAGCTGTCATGATGTCTGGAAAAAAGATGGGGTTATGTAGTACAGTTTTTCTGTCTTCTGGTGTTTTTGGGTATGTCCCCATTTCTGATAAAGATGGATGGGAGAAAAACAATGAGCGTTTCATCTGATTCAGTGCGAAGTCAGAATGTATCAGATGAGGTAAAACCAGTTGTTGCGCTTACATTTGATGACGGGCCAAATGCATCCTCGACCCCGATTCTACTGGATGGATTGAAGGAACGTAAAGTGCGGGCAACCTTTTTCCTGATCGGCGAAAATGTAGAAAAAGACGAGAATGAAAAAATTGTGAAAAGAATGTATGAGGAAGGTCATTTGATCGGAAATCATACTTATACGCATTGCAATCTGTCAAAGCTGGAAACGGGAGAAGCAAAGAAAGAACTGGAACAGACAGATACAGTGATTGAAAAGATAACGGGAAAACAACCGGTGTTTGTAAGAGCGCCTTACGGGGAACTCCCGGTGGACAGCGAACAAGATCTGAACAGAATATATATCGGATGGACGGTGGATCCGCTGGACTGGATGACCGAAGATACAGGGGCGGTTGTAAAAACAGTTGTGGAAGAGATAAATCCGGGAGATGTTATTTTATTACATGATTGTTATCCTTCTTCTGTGCAGGCGGCTATACGGATTGTAGATCTGCTGCAGGGAAAAGGCTATGAGTTTGTGACAGTGGATCATCTGATCATGGATTGAAGATGTGAATATAAGATTGAAAACAGGAGAGAAACATGGATTTATTTGATTATATGAGAGAGACACATAAAGAGAAGGAATCCCCGCTTGCATCCAGGATGCGTCCGACGACGCTGGAAGAAGTAGTGGGACAGCAGCATATCATAGGAAAAGATAAACTGCTTTACCGGGCGATCAAAGCAGATAAACTCAGTTCCGTTATTTTTTACGGACCGCCGGGAACCGGAAAGACAACACTGGCAAAGGTGATCGCACATACAACCAGCGCAGAGTTCAAACAGATCAATGCGACAGTAGCCGGAAAAAAGGATATGGAAGAGGTCGTGAAAGCGGCGAAGGATCTGCAGGGAATGTATGGTAAAAAGACGATTCTTTTTATTGATGAGATTCATCGTTTTAATAAAGGGCAGCAGGATTATCTGCTTCCATTTGTGGAAGATGGAACGTTGATCCTGATTGGCGCAACAACGGAGAATCCTTATTTTGAGGTAAATGGAGCTTTGATTTCGAGATCAAGTATTTTTGAATTGCGTCCACTGGAGAAGGCGGATATTAAGGAACTGCTTCTCCGTGCAGTGAATGATACTGAGAAAGGTCTTGGAAGCTTTCATGCAGTGATAGAAGATGATGCACTGGAATTTCTGGCAGATGTATCCGGTGGAGATGCAAGAAACGCACTGAATGCGATTGAACTGGGTGTACTGACAACGGACAGAAGCGAAGATGGACAAATTCATATTACTCGGATGTTGCGTCAGAATGCATCCAGAAACGAGTGGTGAATTATGACAAAAAAGGAGATAACCATTACGATATTATCTCTGCATTTATTAAGAGCATGCGCGGCTCAGATCCGGATGCAGCGGTCTTTTATCTTGCAAAGATGTTGTATGCAGGAGAAGATGTGAAGTTTATAGCGAGAAGAATTATGATTTGTGCATCTGAAGATGTTGGGAATGCGGATCCGATGGCACTTACTGTTGCGGTTGCGGCTGCACAGGCAGTTGAGCGGATCGGAATGCCGGAATCTCAGATCATTCTTTCACAGGCGGTGACTTATGTGGCATCTGCGCCAAAGAGTAATTCTGCCGTTAATGCAATATTTGCAGCGAATGATGCAGTACGGAACAATAAAACAACGGTTCCGACACACCTTCAGGATGCACATTATAAAGGAGCAGCGAAGTTGGGACACGGGACAGGATATAAATATGCACATGATTATCCGGATCATTATGTGGAACAGCAGTATCTTCCGGATGAAATAAAAGACGCCAGGTTCTATGAACCCGGCGACCTTGGTTATGAGAAACAGATCAAGGAGCGTTTACAGAAGCTGCGAGAGCAGTAAAGCGTAAATCTCCTGATTCTTTCGATTCCAGTTATTTACAATGGCTTCTGCCTCAGTCTGAGTTGGCACAGTGAGTGTCATATCAATGAGGTGGGAGCCATTTTCTAAAAATCTGGCATTTTACTTCATATTCATGGTTTGTAGTTAGATAGTAATCTGATTTAACAGAAACCTCTTCTTTCAGATCATATTTTTTCTCATTGATAAAATTATCAATTTCCTGACGAATCTCAGGAGAAATTTTATTTCTGAAGTAGTTGATCGTAGCAGCCCCTTCTTCTGTGAGATTATAAAGCGTACGATTATGTGTCAGCTCAATTTTCAGAAGCCCGGAATCTGTTAATTCTGCAAGTGCAGACTGAAGACGGAAATAAGTTGTATACCCTTTATCCAGAATGAATTCTGATATCTGGGAAGTTGTAAGCGGAAAATCGACTCTATCCAACATGTACAACACGATCAGTTTATATAATGTAAATGTTTCAGCCATAATACTCCTTTCCCTGGTACAAGTCATGATCTTTCATATATTTGTGAATCTGATTTAAAACAGTCCGTTTTGCGCCTGTCCACAGAGGTGCGATCAAGAGATCCTTCGGTCCGTCACCGGTCAGTCGGTGAATGACAATTTCCGGACGCAAATGCTGGATACATTCAGTGAGCAGACGGATGTATTCGTCCGCATCCGGGATATGGAAAGCAGGACCGGTATAGGCAGGATCTGAGAGACATTTCTGATATTCAACTGCAAGATCAGTTCCTTTCAAAATGTGGAGAAGCTGCAACTTGATTCCGTCAATATTTGAATGATTCAAATATTCGATTGTCTCAAGCATCATTTCGTGAGTCTCTCCGGGCAGAAATAAAATGACATGTACGATAACAGTCAGATTCCGGCGTTTCAGTTCATGCACAGCAGTATCAAATACCTCTAAAGGATAGCCTCTGCGAATGTATCTGGCGGATTCTGGGTGAATGGTTTGAAGACCAAGTTCAACCCAGACAGGCTTAATCTGATTCAATTCATCTAAAAGTTCCAGAACATCAGAATCTAAACAGTCAGGGCGGGTTGCAATTGCAAGTACTTTCACATCGGGGTCCTCAATTGCTTCTGTAAAAACTTTCCGCAAATATTCTATGGGGGCATAGGTACTCGTAAAGGCCTGGAAATATGCGATATAAGCATGCACCGGACGTTTTCTGGCAAGAATGGCTTTCCCTTCTGCAAGCTGTTCTGGAATTGTTTTGCAGGCAGAACCGGCAAAATCTCCAGAACCCATACCACTGCAGAAAATACAGCCACCATATCCGATCTTACCATCACGGTTCGGACAAGTCATACCACCGTTCAATGCAATGCGATATACTTTCTCTCCAAACTGGGATTTCAATGCATAGTCAAGAGAGTGGTAGCGCTTCTCTCCCCACATACTAGATTAAATCCTTAATTGCTTTGCTTACTGTGTCTGCTACACGAGGATCAAAGGCTTCCGGAAGAATGTTGTTTTCATTCAATTCTTCTTCCGGAACCAGACCTGCAATGGCATTGGCAGCAGCAAGCTTCATCTCTTCTGTAATCTGTGTGGCACGTCCTTCCAGGGCACCCTTGAAGATACCTGGGAAAGCGACAACGTTATTGACCTGGTTCGGGAAGTCAGAACGTCCTGTTCCGACAACTTTGGCACCTGCTTCTTTTGCAAGGTCAGGCATGATCTCCGGTACGGGGTTCGCCATGGCGAACAGAATCGCATCCTTATTCATGGAAGCAACCATCTCTTTAGAAACAATATTAGGAGCAGATACACCTACGAAGATATCAGCGCCTTTTAATGCATCAGCAAGTGTTCCTGTGCGTTTCCAGATTTGTAACTTCAGTCATCCGCTGCTGCATCCAGTTCAGGTTCGGTGAGTTCTTGGAAATGATTCCGTTGATGTCACACATTGTAATATGAGGGAAACCATAAGTGAGAAGCAGCTTTGTGATAGCAACTCCGGCAGATCCGGCTCCATTCACTACAACACGGCAATCTTCCTTTTTCTTTCCAGTTACTTTCAGGGCATTGATGATTCCGGCGAGGACAACGATAGCTGTTCCGTGCTGGTCATCATGGAAAACCGGAATGTTCAGAAGTTCTTTCAGGCGTGTTTCGATTTCGAAACAGCGTGGAGCTGAAATATCTTCCAGGTTGATTCCGCCGAAAGCCGGTGCGATGTTGACTACAGATTTAATGATCTCTTCTGTGTCCTGTGTATCCAGACAGATCGGAACTGCATTGACACCACCGAATTCCTTGAACAGGACTGCTTTCCCCTCCATAACCGGCATAGCAGCAAGTGCACCGATGTTTCCAAGACCAAGAACAGCGCTTCCGTCAGATACAACAGCAACTGTATTGGCTTTCATAGTGTATTTATATGCGGCTTCAGGATCCTGTGCGATTACCTTACAAGGTTCAGCAACACCCGGAGTATAAGCGATGGCAAGATCTTCTCTTGAATTGACATGCGCCTTTGCGGTTGTCTCTATCTTACCATTCCATTCTTCATGCATTTTTAAAGCTTTTTCATTGTTTGTCATGATTTTATACCTCTCTGATTTGATTGAATTAATGATACCACTGAAAAAGGAAACACGCAAGTACAGGAAAACAGAGAAAAGTTCAAAAAGTTCTTTCTTTTTTTTAGAAAAATATACTGTATAATAACACCATATTTAAAGCAAATTTCCATTAAAGTCGAATCAGACTTGTATTCCCGAAGTATGAATGAATAATCCAGTATGTGAAAAGGGCACATGTGAAGTGGATTGACAGAACAAATTTACCTGAAAAGAAAGGAAAAGAATATGACACGAGAAAAATATGAATCATTGCCGCTGGCAACATTGAAAGAACTTGCAAAAAAGCAAGAAAGATGAGAGGTGTTTCTACATTAAAGAAAGGCGATCTGATCGATGCAATGCTTGAGCTGGATGAGCAGGAAGAGCAGAAAGAGGCAGCAGAAGAAGCGAGAGAAGAAGTAAAAGAAGAGAAAAAAGAAGAGACAGATATTGAACAGTTGGACAGTGGTTTTACAGCAAACGGAATCCTTGAGGTACTTCAGGATGGATATGGATTCATTCGTTCTGACAATTATCTTCCGGGAGATGGAGATGTCTATGTTGCTCCTTCCCAGATTCGCAGATTCGGACTTAAAACAGGCGATATCCTGACAGGAAATACAAGAGTTAAGACGCAGGGAGAAAAGTTCAGTGCACTTCTTTATGTGTCTACGATCAATGGACTGCGCCCGGCAGAGGCAATGAAGAGAAAGAACTTTGAAGACCTGACTCCGATTTTCCCGAATCAGAGAATCCGTCGGAGAATCCGGGCTGTACAACAGCAATGCGTATTGTTGATCTTGTTTCCCCTATTGGAAAGGGACAGAGAGGTATGATTGTATCTCCACCGAAAGCAGGAAAAACTACATTATTAAAAGAAGTTGCATTATCTGTACAGAAGACAGAACCGAATATGCATCTTCTGATTCTGTTGATCGATGAACGTCCGGAAGAGGTAACTGATATTCGTGAGGCAATTGAAGGTCCGAATGTAGAGGTGATTCATTCTACATTTGATGAACTTCCGGAGCATCACAAACGAGTATCAGAAATGGTTATCTCAAGAGCAAAACGTCTGGTAGAGCATGGAAAAGACGTTATGATTCTTCTTGACAGCATCACAAGACTTTCAAGAGCATATAACCTGATCGTTCCACCATCAGGAAGAACACTTTCCGGTGGTCTTGATCCGGCGGCACTTTACAGTCCAAAGCGTTTCTTCTTCGGTGCAGCCAGAAATATGCGGGAAGGAGGCAGCCTTACCATTCTTGCAACAGCACTGGTAGATACAGGTTCCAAGATGGATGATGTGGTATATGAAGAGTTCAAGGGAACAGGTAACATGGAACTGATGCTTGACAGAAAGCTTCAGGAGAAAAGAGTGTTCCCGGCAATTGACATTCCAAAATCAGGAACAAGAAGAGAAGATCTTCTTCTTACAAAGGAAGAACAGGATGCAGTTTATATTATGAGAAAAGCAATGAACGGCATGAAATCAGAAGAGGCAGTGGACAATCTTTTGAATATGTTTTCCCGTACAAAAACAAACGAAGAGCTTGTTCAGCAGATCATCCGTCAGAAATTTATCTAAAAAGGTATTGCATTATTAAAAAAAAACGCTGTGTGTGATACAATTAGAAAGCTGTTTAGAGAAAATAATAAGTAATTTAAAAATAGAGAGGTGAAAATCATGAGAGAAGGAATCCATCCTAATTATTATCAGGCAACCGTAACCTGCAACTGCGGTAACACATTTGTTACAGGTCTACAAAGGAGAACATCCACGTAGAAATCTGCTCTAAATGTCATTCATTCTATACTGGACAGCAGAAAGCAGCTCAGGCTCGTGGACGTATCGATAAGTTTAATAAGAAATACGGTGTTAAATAAGAAATACGAAGTGATGAGGGCTGAGGTGGAAATCTCAGTCCTCTTTGTGTTTAGGAGAAATATATGAAATCATCGAATATAGGCGGTCAGGCAGTGCTGGAAGGCATTATGATGAAGAATCGGGAAACATATTCCGTTGCCGTCCGGAAACCAGATGGAGAGATTGAAGTTGATATTCAGGAATACAAAGGAGTTCTCCCATGGAAGGCACCGCAAAAGATTCCTTTCATTCGGGGGATTTTTAATTTTGTGGATTCTCTTGTCCTTGGAATGAAGACGCTGACTTTTTCAGCAAGTTTTTTTGAAGACGAGGAAGAAGAAATTCTTACAGAAGATGAGGCAAGAAAGCAGGAGAAGAAGGAAAAACTGATCATGAATCTGACAGTTGTGGTTTCTGTCTTGATTGCGGTTGGTATTTTTATGGTTCTTCCGTATTATCTGAGTAGTATTATAGAAAAGCATACCTCTTCACATCTTGTGATGACTGTTTTAGAAGGTGTGATCCGCGTTGCTATTTTCCTGATCTATATTGTTCTGATTTCACTGAACAAAGGATATTAAGAGAACATTTATGTATCACGGGGCAGAGCATAAATGTATTAATTGCATCGAACATGGATTGGAATTAAATGTAGAAAATGTACGGAAGAGTTCCAAACAACATAAGAGATGTGGAACGAGCTTTCTTTTTTTTGTCATGATCGTAAGCATTATTGTCTGCTTTTTTTTATTACGGCAAAGTCCCAGATTGTGAGAGTACTTCTTCGGATCGCCCTGCTTCCGTTGATTGCAGGAATCTCTTATGAATTGATCCGTCTTGGCAGGAAACAGCGATCATCCGGTAATCAATGTACTTAGTAAACCGGGACTCTGGGTTCAGAATCTGACAACAAAGGAACCGGATGACAGTATGATCGAGGTTGGGATCAAAGCAGTGGAAGCAGTGTTTGACTGGAAGACATGGCAGGAGGAGAACCTGAAGCAATGAGAACAGAATCAGACAAGAGGACAGTGTATAAAACAGATTGCAGCGATTCAATAAGTTTGAAAAATGCATATAAAGAAGGAAAAGAAATTCTTGCGAAAGCAGGAATTACAGAGGCAGATCTGGATGCGTGGTATCTGTTGGAATTTGTGACAGGGATTACGAAAGCTCGCTATTATATGGATCCGGATCAGAGCATGGATCCGGAAGCATGGAAAAAGTATAAAGAATATCTTGAAAAAAGAAGAAACCATATTCCATTGCAGCATATTACAGGAAGTCAGGAATTTATGGGGCTTGAATTTCTGACTGTGAATGAACATGTGCTGATTCCAAGACAAGATACAGAGGTGCTTGTGGAAGAGGCACTGGAGATGATGAAACAAGAGATATTCAGATCAAAAGGTTGTTTGCAACTGTTGGATATGTGTACCGGGTCAGGATGTATTCTTCTGAGCGTAATGCATTATGCAGAACAAAAGGGTATAGTTATAGAAGGAACAGGTGTTGACTTTTCTGAGCAGGCTCTTATGGTAGCACAGAAAAATGAAAAACATTTGAGAAGCACGAAAAAGGATGAGAATGGAAAAGTGAACTGGATTTTGAGTGATCTTTTTTGAAAATGTCAGTGAAACCTATGATATGATCTTATCAAACCCACCTTATATCAGAACAGCAGAAATTGAGAAGCTTCAAGACGAAGTGAAACTTCACGATCCATTCAGTGCATTGGATGGGAAAGAAGACGGATTGTATTTCTACCGGAAGATTGTTACTGATGCAAAACAATTCCTGAAAACAGGAGGAATACTTGCTTTCGAGATTGGATATGACCAGGGCAAAGAAGTTTCTGATCTTATGAAAAAAAGCAGGATATGACAAGGTGTTCGTAAAGGATCTGGCAGGACTTGACCGCATCGTCTGTGGCGTGTACTATTAAAAAGATAAAGAAGATAAAAAATAGAAGAGGATATAGAACTATGTTTGACAGATTAGAGGATTTGGTAATTCGTTACCAGGAAGTAATGGGTGAGCTTCAGGAACCGGATGTAGCGAATGACCAGAACCGGTTCAGCAGACTTATGAAGGAGCAGAGTGATCTTGCACCAATCGTTGAAGCTTATCAGGAATATAAAAACTGTAAGCAGAATGTAGAAGAGAGTCTGATGATCCTGGAAGAAGAATCCGATGAAGAGATGCGTGAGCTTGCAAAGGAAGAACTGAATGAATCTAAAGCCAGAATTGAAGAATTGGAGCAGGAACTGAAGATTCTGCTTCTTCCGAAGGATCCGAACGATGATAAGAACGTTATCGTTGAAATTCGTGCAGGTGCAGGTGGAGAAGAGGCTGCGCTTTGTTTGCGGCTGAAATTTATCGTATGTATGTGCATTATGCAGACAGCCGCAGATGGAAGACAGAGATGATCTCTGAATGAGAATGGAATCGGCGGATTTAAAGAGTGTGTATTCATGATCACAGGACAGGGAGCATATTCTCGTATGAAGTACGAAAGTGGAGTACATCGTGTACAGCGTGTGCCGGAGACAGAAAGTGGCGGAAGAATTCATACTTCAACAATTACTGTAGCCGTAATGCCTGAGGCAGAAGAAGTTGATGTTGTAATCGATGAGAAGGATATCCGTATCGATGTTATGCGTGCTTCCGGAAACGGTGGTCAGTGTGTCAACACAACCGATTCTGCGGTACGACTGACACATTATCCGACCGGTATTGTGATCTACAGCCAGACAGAAAAATCACAGATCCAGAATAAAGCAAAGGCATTCCAGCTGCTGCGTACCAAACTGTATGACCTGGAGCTTGAGAAGAAACAGGCTTCTGAGGCAGCAGAGAGAAGAAGTCAGATTGGTACAGGAGATCGTTCTGAGAGATCAGAACTTATAATTTTCCACAGGGAAGAGTAACAGATCATAGAATCAAGCTGACACTTCATAAACTGGATAGCATTCTGAATGGTGATCTGGATGAAGTGATCGACAGCCTGATTGCAGCGGATCAGACAGCGAAGCTTGCAAAGATGGAGGAGTAGTACAAGGATGATACCGGAATTCAAACGACCGGAACTGGAAGACAAAGAACTGATTGACTATTATTTTGCACAGGCTCCAAGCAGAAGCTGCGAGAGAACATTTGCGAATGTATATCTCTGGTCCGGCAGTATAAAGTGAAATATGCAATCCTTCATAATGCACTTGTATTTCGTGATGAAGGAGATGGGCATACTTATGCTTACCCTGTAGGAAAGCCGGAAGCCGTCAAAGCTGCACTGGAAGAATTGATGAAGATCTGCGAGGATGAAGACTGTGAATTTGGTCTTTACTGTGTGACACCGGAGAATTTTTCACAGATGGAAGAGTGGTATCCGGGACAATTCCGGATTGAATATGACAGAGATCAGGCAGATTACATCTATGAGACGGAGAAGCTTGCAACACTTGCAGGAAAGAAACTTCACGGAAAGCGAAACCATATTAATAAGTTTAAGCAGCTTTATCCGGACTGGTCTTACGAATCACTCAGTGATGAGAATGTAGAAGCGTGCTTTCAGATGGCTCTGAAGTGGAGAAATTCGAACGGATGTGATGAAGATCCAGAGAAGAATGCAGAGATGTGCGTTTCGTTGAATTCCCTCCGTTTATACAAAGAACTCGGCTTTAAAGGCGGAGTGTTGAGAAATGGCGAAAAAATTGTTGCTTTTACAGTAGGGGGAAGAACTGTGCAAGGATACATTTGTTGTTCATATTGAGAAAGCATTTGCAGATGTACAGGAGCATACCCTATGATTAATCAGCAGTTTGTTGAACATGAATGTATGGATTACACTTATGTGAACAGAGAAGATGATGCCGGGGAAGAAGGACTCCGTAAGGCAAAATTATCTTATCGTCCGGCTTTTTGGAAGAGAAAGGGTTTGTGACAAGAATAGGAGGACAGCAATGATTTCAAAAAAAATGGAAAACATGGTAGCGAACAGTTCTGCAATCCGTGCAATGTTTGAAGAGGGCAACCGTCTTGCAGCAAAATACGGAGCAGAGAATGTATTTGACTTCAGTTTGGGAAATCCGAATGTTCCGGCACCGGAAGCGGTAAAGAAAGCAATGATCGAGATCCTTTCCGAAGAGGATCCGATCGTGCTTCATGGTTATACGAATAGCAATGCAGGTTATGAAGATGTGAGACAGGCAGTTGCTGATTCCTTAAATGAACGTTTTGGAACAAATTTTGCTTCCCGCAATATTACGATGACAGTCGGAGCAGCAGGAGGTCTTAATGTGATTTTGAAAGCACTGTTGAATCCAGGTGATGAAGTTGTTGTGTTTGCTCCTTATTTTGGAGAATACAGAAGCTATACGGATAATTATGACGGTGTGATCGTGGAGATATCTCCGGATACAGAGACATTCCAGCCAAAGCTTGATGAGTTTGAGAAAAAGCTGTCGCCAAAGACAAAGGCAGTCATCGTTAATACGCCGAATAATCCGACAGGTGTTGTTTATTCCGAAGAGACGATCCAGAAGCTGGCAGCGATTCTTGAGAAGAAACAGAAAGAATTTGGAACAGAGATTTATCTGATTTCAGATGAACCATACAGAGAGTTAGCTTATGACGGTGTTGATGTTCCATATCTCACAAAAATATTATGCAAATACAGTTGTAGGATATTCTTTCAGTAAATCACTTTCTCTTCCGGGAGAACGTATCGGTTATCTTGTAATTCCGGATGAAGTGGCAGATAGTGAGAAACTGAACGCCGCAGCTAACGTTGCAACGAGAATTCTTGGATTTGTCAATGCGCCAACCCTGCAGCAGAAGGTAGTTAAGGCATGTCTGCATGAGAAAACCGATATTTCATACTATAACAGAAACAGAGAGACTCTTTATAATGGATTGAAAGAACTTGGATTTGAGTGCATCAAACCGGAAGGAGCATTTTATCTCTTTGTAAAATCACCGGTTGCAGATGAAAAAGAATTTTGTAATACCGCGAAGAAATACAATATTCTGATCGTTCCGGGAAGCTCTTTTGGATGTCCTGGATATGTCAGAATGGCGTATTGTGTAGCATATGAAACAATTGTAAATGCACTTCCAAAATTTGCGGAGCTTGCGAGAGAGTATAGATAGAGGTAGTATCATGGCTGTAAGAGAAGAACTTTTGAGAAATATACGTAGTGTAGAACCATATGTACCGGGCGAGCAGCCACAGCATAAGGTTGTGAAACTGAATACAAATGAGAATCCATATCCACCGGCACCGGGAGTGGAACGTGTTCTGAAAGAGATGGACACAGACCGTTTTCGTCTGTATCCAGATCCAACTGCGGACGAACTCGTTGGAAGTCTCGCAGATTATTATGGTGTAGGGAAAGATCAGGTCTTTGTAGGAGTTGGATCTGATGATGTGATTTCGATGTGTTTCCTCACATTTTTCAATTCAGATCTTCCAATTCTTTTCCCGGATATTACATATTCATTTTATAAAGTTTGGGCAGAATTATATCGGATTCCTTATCACTGTCCAAACTTGATGAAAACTTTAAGATTGTGAAAGAGGATTATTATGCTGAAAACGGCGGAATTATTTTCCCGAATCCAAATGCGCCGACAGCAATTTATGAAGATCTTGAATTTGTAGAAGATATCTTAAAAAGCAGAACAGGAATTCTATCGTGATCGTAGATGAGGCGTATATTGATTTTGCGGGAAGATCTGCGATGGAACTGATCGATAAATATGATAATCTTATTGTGACACAGACTTTCTCAAAGGCAAGAAGTATGGCTGGTATGCGAATCGGATATGCAATCTCGAATCCAGATCTGATCCGCTGCCTGAATGATGTGAAATATTCTTTTTAACTCTTACACGATGAATCAGACAGCTCTTGCCTGTGGTGTGGAAGCGGTTGAAGACAAGGCATATTTTGAAGAAGGAGTTCGTAAAATAGTTGAAACAAGAGAATGGGCAAAAAAGAAGAGCTCAGGAAACTTGGTTTTGTTTTCCCGGATGCAAAGGCGAATTTTATTTTCGCAAGACATCCAGAGGTTGATGCGAATGAACTTTTCCAGGCTTTGAAAGAGAATAATATCTTTGTCAGACATTGGAATGCACCACGAATCGATCAGTATCTGAGAATTACAATTGGTACAAGAGAAGAGATGGAGAGGCTTTTTGATTTTTTGAGAACATATATAAAGGAGAAATAACTGAATGAGTGAAGCTTTGATCAACTGGTTTATGGTGACACTGGGCGGAAAGGTCGGTAAGGAATTTATTCTTTTCCTGATCTCAATGGTTCCGATTCTGGAATTGCGTGGAGGACTGCTTGCAGCAGGACCGGCATTTTTGAATGTGGAACTTGCAAAAGCAGTACCTATCTGTGTGATTGGAAATCTTGTTCCAATTCCATTCATCCTTTTACTGATTACAAAGATCTTTGACTGGATGAAAGGAACGAAGCGTTTGAAGCCGATGGTGGAGAAGCTGGAGAAGAAGGCAATGAGTAAAAGTGACAAGATAGAGAAATATGAATTCTGGGGTCTTGTACTTTTTGTTGGAATTCCTCTTCCTGGAACAGGAGCGTGGACAGGATCACTGATCGCAGCTCTGCTTGGAATCCGCTTTAGAAAAGCTTTTCCGGCAGTTGTTGTTGGTGTCTGTCTCGCAGCATTTATTATGTCAGTCATTTCCTATGGAATTATTGGCGGTATTTTTGGATAAGATAAATATGCAAAGGAAGTGATTCTTATGTTACTGAAAGATAATGAAGAAAAGAGAAATATAGCTTGGAGAACAGTTATGACGGTTACTTCAGTTCTGATCATTCTGATCGTTGTTTTTTTTTCGCTGTGAAGCTTTTTACTTCCAATCCTCTGACAGGAAATTGGGAGAACACAGATGATGGAATGAAGCTGACGATCAAGAATAACGGAACAATGGATATTGTGCAGACTTTGGACGAGAGTACAGTCAGCGTTCCTGTTGATTATACAATTGATATGGAACATAAGCGTTTTGCAATTCATGTGAACGAAGAAAAGATAGCAAAACAGGCTGAAAAAACAAAAGACTGTTCCAAACAGGAGCTTCAGGATATTGCGGATGTGATGGAAGGAACTTACGAATACAGCGTGGAACAGAACGTACTGACACTGACTGATTCAGAATATGGAAGTCAGAAGACATTTGAAAAAAGTGGAAAGTAAACGGTGATTCTGCCTCAGCAGATGACACAGAAAGAACTTGAAGAGCAGTGGAAACAGGGGGTACAGATCATGTACAGAAATCAGACGAAAGAAGTAAGAATTGGGGATGTTGTGATTGGGGAGACCATCCGATAGCAATCCAGTCTATGACAAATACAAGGACAGAAGATGTAGAAGCCACAGTGGAGCAGATCCTGCGTCTGGAAAAAGCAGGATGTGAGATCATCCGCTGTACAGTTCCGACAATGGAGGCTGCAAAAGCAATCAAAGAGATTAAAAAACAGATTCATATTCCGCTTGTTGCAGACATTCATTTTGATTATAAGATGGCAATCGCAGCAATTGAGAATGGAGCTGATAAGATTCGTATCAATCCGGGGAATATCGGTGCAAAAGAACGGGTACAGGCAGTAGTAGACAAAGCGAAAGAGTACAATGTTCCAATCCGTGTCGGCGTAAACAGTGGTTCTCTTGAGAAACATCTGCTTGAGAAATATGGTGGTGTTACTGCAGAAGGGATCGTGAAGAGTGCGCTGGATAAAGTTCATCTGATCGAGTCTATGGGCTATGACAATCTTGTTGTCAGCATTAAGTCTTCTGATGTTTTGATGTGTGTGAAGGCGCATGAGCTGATCGCTAAGGAATGCCCATATCCGCTTCATGTTGGAATTACAGAGTCTGGAACTGTATATTCAGGAAATGTGAAATCTTCTGTAGGACTTGGAATCATTCTCCATGAGGGAATCGGTAATACAATCCGTGTTTCCCTGACGGGAGATCCGGTAGAAGAGATCCGTACAGCAAAACTGATTCTTAAGACACTTGGACTTCGCAAGGGAGGTATTGAAGTTGTATCCTGTCCGACTTGTGGAAGAACAAGAATTGATCTGATCAAGCTTGCAAACCAGGTAGAAGAGATGGTAGCAGACATTCCGCTTGATATTAAAGTTGCAGTTATGGGATGTGTTGTTAACGGACCAGGAGAGGCAAAGGAAGCCGATATCGGAATTGCAGGAGGTATTGGGGAAGGACTTTTGATCAAGAAGGGTGAGATCATCAAGAAGGTAAAGGAAGAAGAACTTCTTGATACTTTAAGACAGGAGTTATTGAATTGGAACAAATAAAGAATGAAAAAACATTTTTTCATGTATTTCCCACATTGAAAGTAGAAGAGGAATTTAAAGTCCTCTTTGCCGATGTGGAAGTTAAGAAAATCACGACTAATTCCGGTCGTGATTTTCTGCATGTACATTTAAAGAGTCATCATCTGATCCCAAAGAAGAAAAAATATGGCAGATGGAGCAGCGGATCAAAGAGCAGCTCTTTGGAACATCTTCTGTAAAACTTCAGATTCTTGAAGAGTATGAGCTGTCTGAGCTTTATACACCGGAAGCGGTGATGGAAGAGTACAAGGAGAGTTTGATTCTTGAACTGAAAGAAATCAGTGTCCTTGCTGCAAACATGTTTTCACAGGCAGAAGTGAACTATGAAGAGGGAAATGTCATCCGTCTGGATCTTCTTGATACGATTGTTTCCGAAGGAAGACAAGAAGAAATCATGAATCTGCTGGACGATGTATTCAGGAATCGTTTTCATATGAATGTTGATATCCGGGTTACATATAAAGAAAACGAGGGTCAGGGAAGCAGAGAATATGACGAGCAGAGGATTCAGCAGGAAATTAATGCAATCTTTGAACGGCGCGCGAAACAGAGAGGCGAATATGAGGAGCGAAAGTTTGCTGTGGAGGCAAAGAAGAAATCATCCGAATCAGGAAACTCGTCTTCCGGAGAAAAGAAAGCAGAGACTTCAGGAAAATCTTCTTCAGGAAATGCATCCGTTTCGGGCGGAAAGAAAGAGTTCAAAAGAAGGAATTCCGCAAGAAGGATTATGTGCGTCCGGTGAAGATCGGAGACGATCCGAACCTGATCTACGGAAAGAATTTTGAAGATGAGCCAATCAAATTGGAACAGGTTGTTTCTGAGATGGGTGAGATCACAATTCATGGTAAGATTATCAATTTTGATACACGGGAGATCAGAAATGAGAAGACGATCATTATCTTTGCTGTAACTGATTTTACGGATACAATCACGATCAAGATGTTTGCCAGAAATGATCAGTTACCGGAGATTCTCGGAGATTTGAAGAAAGGTGCTTTCGTTAAAATCAAAGGCGTGACGACAATTGATAAATTCGACGGTGAACTGACAATCGGTTCAATTACCGGAATCAAGAAGATTGGAGACTTTACGGTCTCAAGGCAAGATCTCAATCCAACGAAACGTGTAGAACTTCATTGTCATACAAAGATGAGCGATATGGATGGAGTTTCTGAAGTGACAGATATCGTCCGCAGAGCACATGACTGGGGACACCCGGCGATTGCAATTACAGATCATGGTGTAGCCCAGGCGTTCCCGGTTGCAAATCACTATATTGAGACATTGGATAAAGATGATCCGTTTAAAGTTCTATATGGTGTGGAAGGCTATGTGGTTGATGACTTAACTGAGATTGCAGTTAATGCAAAAGATCAGACATTGGATGATACCTATATTGTTTTTGATATCGAGACAACAGGATTCAGTTCTATCCGTGACAGAATTATTGAGATTGGAGCTGTGAAGGTTGAGAATGGGCAGATTGTAGACAAGTTCAGTACCTTTGTAAATCCGGAACGCCCGATTCCTTTCGAAATCACAAACCTGACAAGTATTACAGATGAGATGGTGCTGGATGCTCCGACAATCGAGGTTGTGCTGCCACAGTTTCTCGAATTTATTGGTGAGGGCGCATTGGTTGCGCATAACGCAGGATTTGATGTTGGGTTTATCGAACAGAATTGTCGTGTGCTTGGTCTGGAACAGGAATTCACAGCTGTTGATACAGTGGCTCTTGCACGTGTGCTGCTTCCGACCCTTTCGAAATATAAATTGAATCTGGTTGCAAAAGCACTTGGAATTTCATTAGAAAATCATCATCGTGCGGTTGATGATGCAGGGGCAACAGCAGAAATTTTTGTAAAATTTGTTGAAATGCTCAAAGATCAGCACATCATGAACTTAAAAGAAATGAACAAGTTTGGGGATCGTAATGTTAATGCAATCCGTAAGATGCCGACACATCATATTATTTTGATCGCACAGAATGATATTGGAAGATATAACCTGTATCAGCTGATCACGGCATCTCATATGACATATTATGCAAGAAGACCGAGAATTCCGAAAAGTCTGATCAATGAACACAGAGAAGGAATCATCATTGGAAGTGCCTGTGAGGCGGGAGAATTATACCGTGCGGTTCTTGAAAAACAGTCTGCACAGCAGATTGCGAGACTGGCAGATTTCTATGATTATTATGAAATTCAGCCAATTGGAAATGATATGTTTATGCTCGAAGATGAGAAAACGCCGAATATCAATACAGAGGAAGATCTGCGTAACGTAAACCGGGAGATTGTTGAACTTGGAGAGAAATTCGGTAAGCCGGTTGTAGCAACCTGTGACGTTCATTTCCTTGATCCGGAGGATGAAGTTTATCGCCGGATCATCATGGCAGGAAAAGGATTCAAAGACGCAGATAATCAGGCACCGCTGTTCCTTCGCACAACAGATGAAATGTTGGAAGAGTTTGCATATCTTGGTTCTGCGAAGGCGAGAGAAGTTGTTATAGAAAATCCACAGAAGATCGCACGTATGGTAGAGAAAATTTCACCGGTAAACCCAAATAAGTGCCCTCCGGTAATCGCGGATTCCGATCAGGAGCTTCGAGATATCTGTTATCGTAAAGCACATGAAATGTATGGAGAAGATCTTCCGGTACAGGTGTCTTCCAGACTTGAGAAAGAGCTGAACTCTATTATTTCCAACGGCTATGCCGTTATGTATATCATTGCACAGAAACTGGTATGGAAGTCCAATGCGGATGGGTATCTTGTTGGTTCCCGTGGATCAGTAGGTTCGTCTTTTGTTGCAACGATGTCCGGAATCACGGAGGTTAATCCACTTAGCCCCCATTATTACTGTGAAAAATGTCATTACAGTGATTTTGAGTCTGAAGAGGTTCGTGCATTTGCCGGAGGCTGTGGTTATGACATGCCGGATAGAAATTGTCCTGTGTGCGGAGAAAAACTGGTCAAGGCCGGGTTTGATATTCCGTTTGAAACATTCCTTGGTTTCAAGGGAGATAAAGAGCCGGATATTGACCTGAACTTCTCCGGAGATTACCAGGCGAAGGCTCATAAATATACAGAGGTTCTCTTTGGTGAGGGTCATACATTCAAAGCCGGAACGATCGGTACGCTGGCAGATAAGACAGCATATGGATTTGTGAAAAACTATTATGAAGAACGTGGTCAGAGAAAGCGTGGCTGTGAGATTGAACGAATTACAGAAGGATGTACCGGAATCCGGCGAAGTACCGGACAGCATCCGGGAGGAATCGTAGTACTTCCGCACGGACACAGCATCAATGAGTTTACGCCGGTGCAGCATCCGGCCAATGATATGGAATGTGGCATTACAACGACACATTTTGATTACCATTCCATTGACCACAACCTGCTGAAGCTGGATATCCTCGGACACGATGATCCTACGATGATTCGTACATTGGAAGACTATATCACCTCCGATGCAATGGAAAATGAATATAATGAGGAGCATCCTTTCGTTGCAACGGATATTCCGCTGGATGACAAGAAAGTAATCGAACTATTCCATGGCACAGAAATTCTCGGAATCAAACCGGAAGACATCGACGGCTGTAAGCTTGGATGTCTTGGAATCCCGGAGTTCGGTACGGATTTCGTTATTCAGATGGTGCAGGATACAAAACCTCAGACGTTATCAGATTTGATCCGAATTTCCGGTCTGTCACATGGAACGAACGTGTGGCTCGGAAATGCACAGGAACTTGTAAAATCCGGAAAAGCAACCATTTCTACGGCAATCTGTACGCGTGATGATATCATGATCTATCTGATCAACAAAGGAGTGGAAAGTGCACTGGCCTTTACAATTATGGAGAGTGTGCGTAAAGGAAAAGGATTGAAACCGGAGTGGGAAGAAGCGATGAAAGCTCAGGATGTACCGGACTGGTATATATGGTCCTGTAAGAAGATCAGCTACATGTTCCCAAAGGCTCATGCGGCAGCCTATGTTATGATGGCTTATCGTATCGCTTATTGTAAGATCAATTATCCGCTTGCTTATTATGGAGCATATTTTGGAATCCGTGCGGATGCATTTTCTTATGCGATCATGTGTCAGGGCAAGGATAAACTGAATTATTACATGAAAGATTATAAAAACGAAGTGATACCCTGACGAAAAAAGAACAGGATGTCATGAAAGATATGAAGATTGTCCAGGAAATGTACGCACGAGGACTGGAGTTTATGCCGATTGATATTTACCGGGCGAAGGCGAAGATGTTTCAGATCATTGACGGAAAACTGATGCCGTCTCTTGCCAGCATCGAAGGAATGGGAGATAAGGCGGCGGAAGCTGTGGAAGAAGCTTCAAAAGACGGTCCATATCTGTCACTGGATGATTTCCGGCAGCGGACGAAAAGTCAGCAAGACAGTGATCGATCTGATGGCAGAACTGGGATTATTTGGGAATCTTCCACAGAGTAATCAGCTTTCCTTGTTTGATTTTTCGTAGGAAATGCGCTAGACGGATGTAAAGTGCTGTGCTATAATGACTACAACGCTTTGACGTGGTAAAGCTTTAATGGAGGAAGAGATAATGTACGATTTCGATGAAATTATGAAGACGGATCCTGAGATTGCAGATGCGATAAAAGCAGAGATGGAGAGACAGAACTCCCATATTGAGCTGATCGCATCAGAGAACTGGGTAAGTAAAGCAGTTATGGCAGCGATGGGAAGTCCTTTGACAAATAAGTATGCTGAGGGATATCCGGGCAAGAGATATTACGGCGGATGTCAGTATGTTGATGTGGTTGAAGATCTTGCCAGAGAGAGAGCCAAGGAATTATTCGGATGTGAGTATGTAAATGTTCAGCCTCATTCAGGTGCACAGGCCAATATGGCAGTTATGTTTGCCATGCTTGAGCCGGGAGATAAGATCATGGGGATGAACCTGGATCACGGCGGACATCTGACCCATGGTTCACCCGTCAATATGTCCGGTAAATATTTTGATTAGCACATTACGGAGTGAATGCTGACGGCGTGATCGATTATGATGAAGTGCTTCGCATTGCGAAGGAGCATAAACCGAAGCTGATCGTAGCGGGAGCAAGTGCTTATGCAAGAACGATCGATTTTAAGCGTTTCCGCGAGATCGCTGATGAGGTGGGAGCATACCTGATGGTAGATATCGCACACATCGCAGGACTGGTAGCAACAGGACTTCATCCAAGTCCGATCCCGTATGCGCATGTGACAACAACAACAACGCATAAGACACTTCGTGGACCAAGAGGCGGAATGATTATGTGCAGTGAGGAGATGAACAAAAAGTTCAACTTCAATAAGGCTGTATTCCCAGGGGATTCAGGGAGGTCCGCTGATGCATGTGATCGCTGCCAAGGCAGTATGCTTCAAGGAAGCACTTGAGCCTGAGTATAAAACATATATGGAGCAGGTTGTTAAAAATGCGAAAGCACTCTGTAACGGTTTGAAAGCACGCGGAGTTAAGATTGTTTCAGGGAGATACAGATAATCATCTGATGCTTGTAGACCTGTCGGGAACAGAGACAAGCGGAAAAGAGCTGGAGAAGCGTCTTGATGATGCTCATGTAACAGCGAACAAGAATACAATTCCGAATGATCCTCGTTCACCATTTGTAACAAGTGGTGTCAGACTGGGAACTCCGGCAGTTACAAGCCGTGGCATGAAGGAAGATGATATGGATCTGATCGCAGAGATTATTGCAATGGTAATCGAAAGTGAAGAGAATGTAGAGAAAGCAAAAGCAATGGTTGCTGAGCTGACTGCAAAATATCCACTTTGTTAATAAAATAATTATATCCGGCAAAACTGCATTTCGCGTGTAAGCGTAATGTAGATTGCCGGGGTGTGCAACAAAAAAAGAGCTTAAAAAGCTCTTTTTTGTTAATCGAATTTCTGTATTACTTTTAAAAATTAAATACGGTCTATTTATTAATTAAAAGGTACATAAAGTCTTGATTAAAGTTTCACTACGTTAACAGCCTGAGGTCCTTTAGCGCCTTCTGTTACTTCGAACTCTACAGCCTGACCTTCTTCAAGTGATTTGAATCCATCCATCACCAGTCCTGAATAGTGAACGAAGAATGTCATTTCCTTCAGAGTCGGAGATGAATCCATAACCCTTCTGGTTGTTAAACCATTTTACTGTACCTGTCATTGTGTTGCCCTCCATTAAAAGAATATAAGTTGTTAAATCATCACAGTTTACAATGCGCTGAAAACTGTAATATTGTGTCAGTATAAATTCATATTGACACTTTGTCTATTGTAGCATGTTTAACAAAGAAAGTCAAATGTAATCTTTTTTGATTTGTAGAAAAATGACAAAAACATGTGAAGTGACGTAAAATCGATTTCAACAATTTGTAAATACCATTTAGCATATCGGATTTATAAGATTGGTGAAAAATAGAAGTGCGAGGAAAGATTATTTTACGAATGGATTGGAAAAATAAAGGATGTCGATTGAAAAAAGAATTGAAGTATTATATAATTTAACCAATGTCTATGAAATATTTTATTTCAAGGAGGATTTGTGTATATGATAACGATTGAAGGAAAAAAGCGTATTTGGTGGAGTATCCATTGGAAAGCTGATGTTCTATAAGAGAAACGAAAAGGTGATCAGAAGAACACATGTAGATGATGTGGATGCAGAATGGAAGAGATTCGAAGAGGCTAAGAATACAGCAATCGACCAGCTGAAAGTTCTCTACGACAAAGCCATTGAAGATGTAGGTGAGGCCAACGCCATGATCTTTGAGATTCACCAGATGATGCTTGATGATCTGGATTATCTGGAATCTATTGAAGGAATTATCCGTACACAAAGTGTAAATGCAGAGTATGCTGTTTCGACAACAGCTGATAACTTTGCACAGATGTTTGCATCTATGGATGATGCATATATGCAGGGACGTGCAGCAGATGTGAAGGACGTTTCCGAGCGTGTACTTGATATTCTCTGCGGAGTGAGCAACGGAACACGTGAGATGACAGAACCTTGTATTGTTGCTGCAGATGATCTCGCACCGAGTGAGACAGTACAGCTTGACAAAGAGAAAGTACTTGGATTTGCTACAATGTATGGTTCTTCTAACTCTCATACAGCGATCCTTGCAAGAACAATGAATATTCCGGCTGTAATCGGAATGGGAGAAGCTCTTAATCCGAAATATGACGGAGAGATGGCTATCATTGATGGATTTACAGGAACACTCTATGTGGATCCGGATGAAGAGACACTTGCAAAGATGCAGGAGAAGCGTGCGAAAGACCTTGAGCAGAAAGAACTTCTGAATCAGCTTAAAGGAAAAGAGAATGTGACAAAGAGCGGACAGAAGATCAATGTCTATGCGAACATTGGTAACGTATCTGATCTTGGTGCAGTACTTAAGAATGATGCAGGCGGAGTAGGTCTGTTCAGAAGTGAGTTCCTTTATCTTGAGAACAGTACATATCCGACAGAGAACAGCAGTTTGCAGCTTACAAACAGGTTGTAGAAAGCATGGCAGGAAAGAAAGTCATCATTCGTACACTTGATATCGGAGCAGATAAGAAGGTTGATTATTTCAATCTTGCAAAAGAAGAGAACCCGGCACTTGGATACAGAGCAATCCGTATCTGTCTGACAAGACCGGAGATCTTCAAGACTCAGCTTCGTGCACTTTACCGTGCATCCGTATATGGAAATCTTTCCATCATGTTCCCAATGATCATTTCTGTAAAAGAAGTTCGTAAGATCAAAGAGATCATCGAAGAAGTGAAGGCAGAGTTGAGAGAAGAAGGACTTCCATTTAAGGAAGACGTAGAACTTGGTATTATGATCGAGACACCGGCATCAGTTATGATGAGCCGCGAACTGGCGAAAGAGGTAGATTTCTTCAGTATCGGTACCAACGATCTGACCCAGTATACACTGGCAATTGACCGTCAGAACCTTGCGCTTGATGAGTTCTATGATCCACATCATCCGGCAGTGCTTGCTATGATCAAGATGGCAGCAGATAATGCGCACGCAGAAGGAAAATGGATCGGAATCTGTGGAGAACTTGGAGCGGACCTTGAACTGACAGAAGAGTTCCTGAAGATGGGACTGGACGAGCTGTCTGTATCTCCGGCGATGGTACTGCCGCTGAGAAAGAAGATTCGCGAGTGTGAGTAATTTGTGTTTTTGAGGGGATTCGTATGGGGAATGAGCACTTTATAGAATGGTCGCAAGACCAGTCCTGCTATTACCACGAGCACCGGCTCGCTCTACCTCATCCCTTTGAAAGTATGTAACGTAAGAGCCGAAACAGTTACCGTGTGTGGTGCCTGTCCGGCTCTTACTAACATACTGAACAAAGTGTATTCGGAACGCTCCTGCCTTACATGTGCCCATGGCAACAGCAGAACTGTTCTCGCTTACACTTTCAAAGAGGGGGACTCATTTCAAGAGGAGGAATCCACTCAGAAATACAGAATTGAAAGTAGGAAAGAAAACGGATACTTATCGACTAGGATAATCAGTGTATTCAAAAATGAAAGGGGGCGGATTTTTTGGAGAGGGAGATTTTTTTTTTTGTGGCTGGGGCTTATGGTGGTGTTTTTGATTATTGAGCTTGCCACGGTTGGTCTGACTTCAATCTGGTTTTCGGGCGGTGCGCTTGCGGCGTTATTAGTTTCGCTTGCCGGAGCGGGATTGGTGATACAGATTGCTGTATTCGTAGTTATTTCAGCAGTGCTTGTGATCTTTACCAGGCCTTTTGCAGCGAAGTATGTTAATGTGCATCATGTGAAGACAAATTGTGATGAATTGATCGGAAGTGTTGTTAAGGTAACAGAGACGGTTGATAATTTTGCACAGACCGGTACTGCAATTGCGCAGGGAAAGGAATGGACTGCAAGGTGCAAGTCAGACAAGGACAGAATTGAGAAAGATTCGCTTGCCAAAGTAACAGCAATTTCCGGAGTAAAACTGATTTTAGAGAAATGTAAGGAGGATGAGCTATGATATTTGGACTTATTATTTGGATGATCATTATTATGATCGTGGTGTGGCTTCTTGTGTCGAATATCCGTATTGTTCCGCAGGCGCATGCGTATGTTGTAGAGCGACTTGGCGGATACAAGGAGACATGGGGTGTTGGATTACATTTTAAGGTGCCGATCCTTGACCGTGTGGCAAAAAGAGTTTCCTTGAAAGAACAGGTTGTTGATTTTGAACCACAGGCAGTGATTACGAAGGATAATGTTACCATGTAGATCGATACGGTTGTATTCTATCAGATCACTGACCCGAAGAAGTATGCATACGGAGTAGAAAGTCCGATTGCGGCAATCGAGAATCTGACAGCAACAACGCTCCGTAATATCATCGGAGATCTGGAATTAGATGAGACACTGACTTCCCGTGAGACGATCAACTCCAAGATGCGTACGATCCTTGATATTGCAACAGATGAGTGGGGAATCAAGGTGAACCGTGTTGAGCTGAAGAATATCATGCCACCGAAGGCAATCCAGGATGCGATGGAGAAGCAGATGAAAGCAGAGCGTGAACGCCGTGAAGCAATCCTGCGTGCAGAAGGAGAGAAGAAGTCTACGATTCTTGTTGCAGAAGGAGAAAAGGAATCTGTGATCCTGGAGGCAGAAGCATCTAAGCAGGCAGCAATCCTGAAAGCAGAAGCTGAAAAACAGAAACGGATCAAAGAAGCAGAGGGACAGGCAGAAGCGATCCGTTCTGTACAGAAGGCTACAGCAGAAGGTATCGAGTATATTAAGAATGCCGGAGCAGATGATGTTGTTCTTACATTAAAGAGTCTGGAGGCATTTGCCAAGGCGGCAGACGGAAAAGCGACGAAAATCATCATTCCTTCAGAGATTCAGGGAATTGCAGGACTTACGAAAACAATCGCAGAAGTTGCCCGTACAGAAACAAGCGTTGCAAAAGAAAAAGAAAGTAAAGTAAAATAAAAGATGTATTTCAGCGTGCCAATCTGTCAAAAGATTGGCACAATGTGTTTTACAACGATAATATTTTGGAGTGCAAATGAAATGGAAACAGAGAAAATCATCAGGTTATCGGTTCGGAATCTGGTTGAATTCATATTAAAAGAAGGTGACATTGATAACAGGATTTCAGGTACGCTGGATAAAGATGCGATGCTGATGGGAGGACGCCTTCACCGAAAGATCCAGCGTATGATGGGCTCAAACTATCAGGCAGAAGTTTCCTTAAAACTGCAGCTTCCGTGTGACGGATTCCAATTAAAACTGGAAGGACGTGCGGATGGAATTTTCCTTGAATCAGAAAAAACAATAATAGATGAAATCAAAGGCGTCGTGCGTTCCCTTGATCGAGTGGAGCGTCCTGTGCCGGTTCATCTTGCTCAGGCAAAATGTTACGCATATATTTATGCCAGACAGCAGGGATTAAAGCAGATCAGTGTTCAGATGACCTATTGTAATCTTGATACTGAAGAGTGAAAAGATTTCGGGAAGAGTATACATTTGAAGAATTAGAAAAATGGTTTCTTGATCTGGTTCATCAGTATGAACGTTGGGCAAAACTGCAGATTGAGTGGGAAAAGAGAAGAGATGCTTCGATTCATCAGACCGAATTTCCATTCGCATATAGAGAAGGGCAGTTTGACCTGGCAGCTTCCGTATATCGTACAATTTATCACAAAAAGAAATTATTTATCCAGGCCTCAACAGGAACCGGAAAGACGATGGCAGTATTGTATCCGGCGGTGAAAGCAATCGGAGAAGGATTGGGGGATAAATTATTCTATCTGACAGCAAAGACAATCACAAGAACCGTGGCGGAGCAGGCATTTTCTATTCTTGAAGAAAAGGGTCTTGCCTTTCGTTCAATTACATTGACTGCGAAAGAGAAGATCTGTTTTTGTGAGGAGACAGAATGCAATCCGGATGCTTGTCCTTATGCGAAAGGTCATTTTGACCGGGTGAATGATGCAGTTTATGACATGTTGGAAAAGCAAAAGAAGCTGACACGGGAATCAATTGAAAGACAGGCAGAAGATTTTCATGTATGTCCGTTTGAACTATCTCTTGATCTGTCAGAATGGGCGGATGGGGTGATCTGTGATTATAATTATGTGTTCGATCCGACGGCACATTTGAAACGATTTTTGCAGACAATGTCAGCGGAGATTATTTGTTTCTGATCGATGAAGCACACAACCTTGTGGAACGTGGACGGAAATGTACAGTGCTTCCATCTATAAAGAAGACATTCTCGAGGTGAAAAAAACTGATGAAGGACCGAGATAAAAAACTTGTGAAGAGTCTGGAATCTGTCAATAAACTGATGCTTGAGATGAAACGCGAGTGCGAGAATTATCGGTTGGTGGAAAGTGTTTCTCCATTTGCAGTAAAACTTATGAATCTTCTGACTCAAATGGAAAGATATCTTGAAGAAAGAGCGGAATGCAGGAAATGCAGAGCAGCCGGATGCATTTATGGAACTCTTTTTCCAGGTGAGGCAGTTTTTGGAAATTCATGAACTGTTGGATGAAAATTATATACAGTATACAGAACTGGAAGGAAGCGGAAGGTTTAAAGTGAAGTTGTTCTGTGTGAATCCGGCACAAAACCTGAATCATTATTTGAGCCAGGGCAATTCTACGATTTTTTTCTCGGCAACATTGCTTCCAATCGATTACTATAAACAATTACTATCTGTTGAGAAGGATGATTATGCAGTCTATGCTGAATCTAAGTTCCCACAGGAGAACAGGAAAATTCTGATCGGAAGTGAAGCAAGCACAAAATATACACAAAGAGGCACAGAAATGTATCGCAAAATTGCCGATTATCTGAGGAGCACAGTGGATGGGAAGAATGGAAACTACATTGCATTTTTTCCTTCCTATCAGTTTATGGAGGATGTTTTGGAAGAGTTTGAAAAACTGGCATCCGGAGTAGAACTGGTAATTCAATCGCAATTTATGTCAGAAAATCAGAGAGAAGAATTCTTGGAAATGTTTGAAGAAGAAAGAGATCATCCGATGCTTGGATTTTGTGTGATGGGTGGTGTATTTTCAGAAGGAATCGATCTTACACATGACAGATTGATCGGAGTGATCGTTGTCGGAACAGGAATTCCACAGGTGTGCAATGACAGAGAAATCGTGAAAAATTATTTTGACCAGAAAGGGATGCGAGGATTTGATTATGCGTACCTTTATCCCGGAATGAATAAAGTACTTCAGTCCGCAGGAAGAGTGATCCGCACCGAAGATGACAAAGGAATTATTCTTCTGCTTGATGACCGTTTTCAGAATCGGCAGTATCAGCAGCTATTTCCGAGGGAGTGGAAGGAATACGAAGTGTGTGGTCGGAAAGAGATAAAAGAAAAGATGAAAGAATTCTGGGAGAAACGATAAATGAAAAATGAGAATCGTTATTGGATAAAGAAGAAGTGATTCAAGAATATTTGCAACTGTTCAGAGCCAGATGAAATTTCATAAAACAGGTATAAAATACTTGCATTTTAAGGCTGGTTTTAAAATTCTGCTTGGCTCCGAACAGTACAAAATTTTACTGTTCTTTAAAATAGTTCAAAAATTCCTGTGCAGGCTTAGCCAGAGGGAGCTGCTCGTTGTAAGCAATCACAAGAGAACGCTCCGGCATCTCTTCTTCCATATCCAGTTTGAAGATACCATCATTGTTCTCAGAAAGACAATAATCCGGAATGAATGCGATTCCAAGCCCAATTCTTGCAAGATCGATCAGAAGATCATTGCTTGTAAGTTCGATCTCAGGAACGAGATCAAGCTGATGCTGCTGGAACAGGCGATGAAGAAACTCGTTTGTCGTACTGTTCTTATCCAGCATCAGGATTGGATAGTGGAGCAGATCGGCAAGTGTAAGTTTCTTTTCCCTTAATTCAGGATAATTGTTTCCGGCAATGAAAACATCATGGAAATTCTTGATCTTCATAGAGGCGGAAATATTGTTGAGCGCTGCGTTCGGATAATTGACAACAATCAAATCCACCAGTCCGTTCTTTAAAAAGCTCTGTACATCTTAAAGAAGTCTGGTTGATAACTTTAATATGTACATTCGGGAAAGTCTTATGGAATTTCTCAAGGTATGGAACAAGGAAATATCTGCAGATCGTGTCACTTGCACCGATGCGGATCTGCCCACCGGTAGAAGCGGCATCTAAAAGCTGAGCCTCACCTTTCGGATCAGATTCATGGCCGGTTCAATGTGGCGCAGGAGAATCTCTCCTTCCGGTGTGAGCTGGACTTTCTTTGTGCTTCGGATAAAAAGCGTCTGATCCAGTTTTCGTTCGAGTGTTTTGATCGACTGGCTGACAGCAGACTGTGAAATAAACAGCTGCTTGGATGCCTCTGAGAAATTCAATGTGGTGGCGACGTGATAAAATACTTTGTATAATTCGTAGTTTATATCCATCATTTTATTAGACCTCCTAATAAATATTCATCTTATTATAAGATAAATAAAGGGAAAATACAACAGAATAAAAAAATCCGTTGCACAAAATATGAAAAAAAGCAGAGTAAATATTGCTGACTCCGAGAAAGATACGAGAAAACGACAATCAATTAGCGGTGCTTATCAGATTGTTTAATTTTATTAATTATACTAATGAAGAAAACTATGGTAGGATAAAAACAGATAATGTAATGAAGGTAGTATCGTGTTTTGAACACGTAATACAGAAAGAGGAGATTATATATGAGTAATGTAAAGCGCGTATATGTAGAAAAGAAACCGGAGTTTGCTGTTGCGGCGAAGGGCCTCAGACATGAGATCCGTCATTATCTTGGACTTCAGGATGTGACAAATGTACGAGTTCTGATTCGTTACGACGCAGAGAATATTTCAGAAGAAACATTTGAAAAGGCATGCAATGGTGTGTTCGCAGAGCCGCCGGTAGATTTCCTTTATAAAGAAGAATTCCCGAAAAATGAAACAGATAAATGTTTTTCCGTAGAGTTCCTTCCGGGACAGTTTGACCAGCGTGCGGATTCCGCAGAGCAGTGTATCCGTTTTATTAAAGAAGATGAGACTCCTGTAATCCGTACAGCAGTTACATATGTAATTGAAGGCGGAGTTTCAGACGAAGAACTGCAGGCAATTAAGAATCACTGCATCAATCCGGTAGATTCCAGAGAAGCTGCAGCAGAGAAACCGGAGACACTGGTGACAGTATTTGATGAACCGGCAGATGTAAAGATTTTTGACGGTTTTAAAGATATGCCGGAAGCAGAATTGAAAGAGTTATATGATTCTCTTGGATTGGCAATGACATTTAAAGATTTCCTGCATATCCAGAACTATTATGCAGGAGAAGAGCACAGAGATCCGACGATGACAGAGATCAGAGTGCTTGATACATACTGGTCAGACCATTGCCGTCATACCACATTCTCCACAGAGTTAAAGGATGTGAAGTTCGATGAAGGTGACTACAAAGAGACAATCGAAGCAACATATAAAGAATATTTGAAAGATCACAGCGAGATTTTTAAAGGGCGTGAGGACAAATTTGTCTGTCTGATGGATCTTGCATTGATGGCTATGCGCCGCCTGAAAAAGGAAGGAAAAGCTTGCTGACCAGGAAGAATCTGATGAGATCAATGCCTGCAGTATTGTAGTTCCTGTAGATGTTGACGGTAAAGAAGAAGAATGGCTGATCAGTTTCAAGAATGAGACACATAACCATCCAACAGAGATCGAACCATTTGGTGGTGCGGCTACATGTCTTGGTGGAGCTATAAGAGACCCATTATCAGGACGAACATATGTATATCAGGCTATGCGTATAACAGGTGCAGCTGATCCTACAGTATCAGCAGATGCAACTCTGAAAGGAAAACTTCCTCAGAAGAAACTTGTTCGTGAGGCAGCTCATGGATACAGCTCATATGGTAACCAGATAGGTCTTGCAACAGGTTATGTAAAAGAAGTTTATCATCCAAATTATGTGGCAAAACGTATGGAGATCGGTGCTGTTATGGGTGCTGCGCCCAGACGTGCGGTTATCCGTGAGAATTCTGATCCTGGTGATATCATTATTCTGCTTGGTGGAAGAACAGGACGAGATGGCTGTGGCGGTGCTACAGGTTCTTCTAAGGTACATACAGAAGCTTCCATAGAGACTTGTGGTGCTGAGGTACAGAAAGGTAATGCGCCTACAGAGCGTAAGATTCAGAGATTATTCAGAAGAGAAGAAGTCAGCAGGATCATTAAGAAATGTAACGACTTTGGTGCAGGCGGTGTATCTGTTGCAATCGGTGAGCTTGCAGACGGACTTCGCGTTGAACTTGATAAAGTGCCGAAGAAATATGCAGGACTTGATGGAACAGAAATCGCAATCTCTGAGTCTCAGGAAAGAATGGCAGTTGTTGTAGACCCGAAAGATGTAGATGAATTCATGGGATACGCGAAGGAAGAAAACTTAGAGGCAACAGTTGCAGCAGTAGTAACAGAGGAGCCAAGACTCGTTCTTGTATGGAGAGGAAAAGAGATTGTTAACCTTTCCCGTGCTTTCCTGGATACTAACGGTGCTCATCAGGAGACAAATGTTGAGGTTGAGATTCCTTCTAAGAAGGACAGCCTTTTTTGTAAAGAAAGAAGTAGGAGATGTAAAAGAGACATGGCTTTCTATGCTCTCTGATCTCAATGTATGCTCACAGAAGGGACTTGTTGAGATATTTGATGGTTCTATCGGAGCCGGTTCAGTATTTATGCCACATGGTGGAAAATATCAGATGACAGAGACACAAGCTATGGTTGCTAAAGTTCCTGTTCTAAATGGAACAACAGATGCAGTATCTATGATGAGTTTTGGATTTGACCCATATCTTTCAAGCTGGAGCCCATACCACGGAGCTGTTTATGCAGTGACAGAGTCAGTTGCCAAGATTGTGGCAGCAGGTGGAGATTATAGAAAGATCCGCTTCACATTCCAGGAGTATTTCCGTAGAATGACAGAGGATCCGAAGAGATGGAGCCAGCCATTTGCAGCACTTCTCGGAGCTTATGCGGCACAGATTGGTTTCGGACTTCCGTCTATCGGTGGAAAAGATAGTATGTCAGGAACATTCCAGGATATTGACGTACCTCCGACACTTGTATCCTTTGCTGTCGATATGGCTCTTGAGCAGGATATTATTACACCTGAACTTAAGAAAGCTGGAAATAAACTTGTATGGCTCAAGATCGAAAGAGATGAGAATGATCTTCCGGTTTATGATGCAGTAATGGATCAGTACGGTAAATTCATGGAAGATATCCAGAGCGGAAAAATTGTATCTGCATATGCACTGGATCGTCATGGAGTTGCAGCAGCAGTCAGCAAAATGGCATTTGGTAACCGTAAGGGTGCCAAAATCGAGCACAATGTAGATAAGAGAGATCTGTTTGCTTCCTGCATTTGGAGATATTATCGCAGAGGTTGAAGACGGAAAAGTTGGAGAACTCGCAATCACTTATACAGAAATCGGTGAAGTAACAGAAGAGCCTGTACTTGCTTACGGTGATGTGAAGATCGCACTTGCAGACGCACAGGATGCATGGACAGGAACACTTGAGAAAGTATTTGCTACAAAATCAGCAGCAGATTCTGATGCCAAGGTTGAAGAGAAGCTCTTCAATACATCCGATATTCATATTTGCAGCCATAAGATCGGACAGCCAACAGTATTTATTCCGGTATTCCCTGGAACGAACTGTGAGTATGACAGTGCCCGTGCATTTGAGAGAGCAGGCGCTAAGGTTATTACAAAAGTATTCCGTAACCTTGATGCAGAAGACATCCGTGGATCAGTAGACGAGTTTGAGAAAGCAATCGGACAGGCTCAGATGATCATGTTCCCAGGTGGATTCAGTGCTGGTGATGAGCCGGATGGTTCAGCTAAATTCTTTGCAACTGCATTCCAGAATGCGAAGATCAAAGAAGCTGTTGAGAAACTTCTGAAAGAGAGAGACGGTCTTGCACTTGGTATCTGTAACGGATTCCAGGCTCTGATCAAGCTGGGACTTGTTCCATACGGCGAGATCTGCGGACAGAAAGAGGATTCTCCTACATTGACCTATAATACAATTGGACGTCATATTTCCAAGATGGTTTACACCAAGGTTGTAAGCAACAAGTCTCCATGGCTCCAGAAAGCAAAGCTTGGCGGAGTTTACACAAACCCGGCATCTCACGGAGAGGGACGTTTTGTTGCAAGTAAAGAGTGGCTTGATAAGCTGTTCGCTAACGGACAGGTGGCAACACAGTACTGTGATCCGGAAGGAAATATCAGCATGAACGAAGAGTGGAACGTGAACGGATCTTACCGTGCAATCGAAGGTATCACAAGTCCTGACGGACGTATCCTTGGTAAGATGGGTCACTCTGAGAGACGTGGAGATCATGTTGCTATTAACATTTATGGAGAGCAGGATCTGAAGATTTTTTGAATCAGGTGTAATACTTTAAATAAAATGGTAACTGTACACCGACGAAATGCGTAGCATTTTGGAGGTTGGCTCTGAACAGTTACAATAAAATATAAAATAAAATAAAAAAGTTGTTGACATCTGATAGGTGTTAAGTATATAATAATCAAGTCGGTTGCGACAAAGCGTAAGTGGAAGCCGCAACCGACATATGAATATGGGATCTTAGCTCAGCTGGGAGAGCATCTGCCTTACAAGCAGAGGGTCACAGGTTCGAGCCCTGTAGGTCCCATATCTAATTAAATATGGCGGGATAGCTCAGTTGGCTAGAGCACACGGTTCATACCCGTGGTGTCGCTGGTTCAAATCCAGTTCCCGCTATTTATATGGGATCTTAGCTCAGCTGGGAGAGCATCTGCCTTACAAGCAGAGGGTCACAGGTTCGAGCCCTGTAGGTCCCATATACTAACTAAATATGGCGGGATAGCTCAGTTGGCTAGAGCACACGGTTCATACCCGTGGTGTCGCTGGTTCAAATCCAGTTCCCGCTACTTATATGGGATCTTAGCTCAGCTGGGAGAGCATCTGCCTTACAAGCAGAGGGTCACAGGTTCGAGCCCTGTAGGTCCCATATACTAATTAAATATGGCGGGATAGCTCAGTTGGCTAGAGCACACGGTTCATACCCGTGGTGTCGCTGGTTCAAATCCAGTTCCCGCTACTATAACGAAGACTGCGTGCTTAAGAAATTAGTACGCAGTTTTTTTACGCAAATTTACTGGTTACTGCTTATATCAAGCAAAAGAAATAATAGTATTAAGGAGCAACTTGTGGTAATATAACAGATAATGATATAGAAAAAAGTTGTTGTCTTTCGTTTATATTTTAAAACGTGGCCAATAACAGAAATACGGAGGAAACAAGATGAATAAGAAAAGCGGATATGCGCTCAGAATAGTACTTGGAGGTTATCTTACCTACCTGGGTATCAGAATCTTAAGTGAGATGATCCAGCAGCGTCCTAGCAATATGACACTTATGTCAGTACTGGCAGTTGTATTTATCCTGGTTGGAGTTGCTTATGCAGGGAATGCCATCTGCAAAACGTTTGAAATTGATATCAAAAAGCAGATTGCGAAGATGATAGCAAAGAGAAAAGCGGAGCAGAAACGAAAAGCAGAAGAAGCGGCAGCGGCGAAGGAAATGTCACAGGTAACAGAGAGCACAACGACAGAAGTGTCAGACAATACAATGCCGACAATGCTTTCAGAAGAAGACAGGAAGAAACTGGAAGACGCAGTGTCTAAGGCGGATTCCGAGGAAAAAACAATGCAAGACAGCAAGGCTGAAGTTATAGAAAAAACAGCAGATTTAGATTCAACAGAAAACGAAGCAGCGGAAAAAACAGTATCAGAAGAAAAAAATCGGTGATTACAACAGAATCAGAGGAAACACCGGACGAAGAAATAAAAGCTGAAGGAACACCAGTTGAAGAAACTCCAGCTCAGGAAGAAGAACTGACAGACACAAGAGTGGTAGATATTTTTGCAGAACTGAATGAAGAACCTGTTTCAGAAGATGCTGAAAATGATTTTGAGGAGAAATAATTATGCGTGTAGGTATGGGATATGATGTTCATAAGTTAGTTGAAGGAAGAAAACTGATCCTGGGTGGAGTTGAGATTCCTTACGAGAAAGGTCTCTTAGGACATTCAGATGCAGACGTTATGCTGCATGCAGTGATGGATGCACTTCTCGGGGCAGCAGCACTTGGAGACATTGGTCTTCATTTTCCGGATACAGATCCGAAATATAAGGGTGCATCCAGTATAAAACTGCTCGAGCACGTAGGCAGACTTTTTGGAAGAGAATGGATATGTGATCGAGAATATTGATGCGACGATCATTGCGCAGCGTCCAAAGATGCGTCCGCATATTGACCAGATGCGGGAAAACATGGCGAAAGCGCTTAAAATTGACGTTGATCAGATCAATGTAAAGGCTACAACAGAAGAGGGCCTTGGCTTTACCGGAAGCGGCGAAGGAATCTCATCCCAGGCGATCTGTGCGATTGAAAAATTTACGAATTACAGTAGCGTGGATGTGATGGAGAAGCCTGCAGGATGTGGTGGATGCTGTGCGGGAAAATAAGATGAAGATTCGAAAGCTGGACCAATCAGAGCACGGGAAAACCAGGAGCTTGTGGGAACAGGTATTTTCAGAAGACAGTCAGGAATTTGTTGATTATTACTATTATATCAAGACAAAAGACAATACGATTTATGTAATAGAGGAAGACGATGAGATACGTGCGATGCTGCAGCTGAACCCTTATCAGGTAAAGTTACAGGAAAGTGTCGTTCCATCGGATTATATCGTGGGAGTTGCCACGCAGGCAGAATATAGAGGCAGAGGATATATGAGAAATCTTCTGATTCATGCATTACAGGATCAGTATTCACAGAAGATGCCATTTACCTTCCTGATGCCGGCAGCAGAAGCAATCTATTATCCTTATGATTTCCGATTTGTTTATGAACAGAAACAAATCGAGCTTGATGAAGCATTTTTTTCTGCAAGAAAAGAATATAAAAATGATGAATATAGAAATATATCACAAGAGCGGATTGTAGACCGTGATGCAAGATTTATGGATGCAGGGAAGATGGCGGCATTTGTTGAAGAGAATTTTTTCGGATTGCTGGAATGTTGTTGCTTTAAGAAATGCACAATATTATCAGACACAGATTCTCGAACAACAGAGTGAGTTTGGCGGGATGCGGCTTGTCTTTGAAGAAGAGAAGCTGGTCTGTATCTATGCATATGCGAAAGAAGAGGGGCTTGAGATCAGGGAACCACTTTATCTGGAAGGGAAAGAAGATCTCTTCTGGGCGTCGGTGGATGGTCTTAGAGAACCGGAAGAAAAGGTTTCGGTTTATGGGCTTAAGGAAGCACCTGACTGGCCAGATGATGAAACGTCTGCATATAAAGAAAAACCGCTTATTATGATCAGGATCGTTCATTTACAGGAACTATTTTCTAAAATGAAAATCCCGTCAGAATGTGAGATCCATTGCTCTTTTGCGGTGATCGATCCGATTCTTCATAAGAACAGCAGGATCTGGAAACTCAGTAGCTCAAAAGGAGAAGAAAGCCTGAGCGTGTCTGAAATGGAAGATTCACAGGGAGTACTTTCCATTGCAGCATTGACGGAAATATTGTTTGGATACAAAACTCCTGAAGAAATAAGTGCAGAGGAAAGCGTAATTCTTACAGAAGAACTAGAGGAAGAACTGAGGAAACTTCAGAACTTCTGTCCAATATTTTTGAATGAGATTGTCTGAATAAAATGTTAAAATGCAGTTGATCGGCAGAGATAATAGTTGACAAAAAATGATTTTTTGCATAAGATAATAGAGATGTTGAAAACAATAAATATTGGTAATAGAATTGAGAAAGACAAAGAACGGGAAGAGTAACAGAGATTTGGACTCATAGAGAGAAGGTGTCACCGGCTGAAAGCACCTTTGAGAGAAGAAACTGTGAAGTGCCCCCGGGAGTCGATCCTGTGAAGGGAGTAGCAGGGTACGTCAGGCACACGTTACGTGCGTGAAAGTGAAAGAAGTTATACTTCTTTTATTAGAGTGGAACCGCGGATAGAACTTCGTCTCTAGATTGAGACGAAGTTTTTTGATATACAAAACAATCCGTTTAGGGTGTTAAGTGCATTCTTGAATCAGAAAGGAATGATAAATATGGGAATGATATCTTATGTGAAACAGGAGATAGAGGTGATCCGAGAGCGAGATCCTGCGATTAAATCAAACATGGAAGTATTTTTTGTACCCAAGCTTTAAAGTAATCTTAAGCTACAGAGTGGCGCATAAGCTTTACCTGAAAAAGCATTATTTCTGGGCACGCTGGATTTCTCAGAGAGCAGCGCGTAAGACAGGGATTGAGATCCATCCGGGTGCAACAATTGGAAAGGGACTTTTTATCGATCATGGAACAGGTGTGATCATCGGAGAAACTACGATCATCGGAGATAATGTAACACTGTATCAGGGGTTACGCTTGGCGGTACCGGAAAAGAACAGGGAAAACGTCATCCAACGTTGAAAGATAATGTTATGGTGAGCGCCGGCGCAAAGATCCTGGGTTCTTTTTACAATCGGAGAAAATTCTAAGATCGGAGCTGGTTCTGTAGTGCTTGAAGAGGTTCCACCGAACTGTACAGTTGTCGGTGTGCCGGGACGAATCGTCCGCATGGACAACAAGAAAGTTCCAAGAAGTGATATGGATCAGGTACATTTACCGGACCCGGTACTTACAGATATTCGAGAACTGCAGGAAGAGAATATAAAAAACTTCACAAACGTTTGGAATCTATGATAAAATATATGCGATGTGTGGAGAAAGAAAATAAGGAGAGTAAGAACGATGAAGATTTATAATACAATGTCAAAAAAGAAAAAGAAGAGTTTGTTCCTCTAGAGGAAGGAAAAAAAAAAGATGTATGTATGCGGTCCGACTGTATATAATTACATCCATATTGGAAATGCAAGACCAATGATCGTGTTTGATACTGTCCGCAGATATTTTGAATACAAGAATTATGATGTGAATTATGTATCTAACTTTACGGATGTCGATGACAAGATCATCAAGAAAGCAAACGAAGAAGGCGTTACAGCAGAAGAAATCTCACAGCGTTACATTGCAGAGTGCAAGAAAGATATGGACGGCATGAATATTGAGCCGGCAACAAAGAATCCGCTTGCAACAGAAGAGATTGACGGTATGATCAGCATGATTGAGACACTGATTGAGAAAGGCTACGCATACGAGAAGAACGGAACGGTATATTACCGTACAAGAAAGTTCAAAGATTATGGTAAATTATCCCATAAGAACCTTGATGATCTTCAGTCAGGCGGACGTGCCCTTCTTGTAAGCGGTGAGGATGAGAAAGAAGATTCTCTGGATTTTGTTCTCTGAAACCGAAAAAAGAAGGCGAGCCTGCATGGGTTTCCCCATGGGGTGAGGGACGTCCGGGATGGCACATTGAGTGCTCAGTCATGTCCAAGAAGTACCTGGGTGAGCAGATTGATATTCATGCAGGCGGAGAAGATTTGATTTTCCCACATCATGAAAACGAAATTGCTCAGAGTGAGGCAGCCAATGGAAAAGAGTTCTCCGGATACTGGATGCATAACGGGTTCCTGAACATTGATAACCGTAAGATGTCCAAGTCTCTTGGAAATTTCTTCACAGTTCGCGAGATCAGTGAGAAGTATGACCTTCAGGTACTTCGTTTCTTCATGTTAAGCGCACATTACAGAAGTCCACTGAACTTCAGCGCTGAATTGATGGAAGCAGCAAAGAGCGGACTTGAGAGAATCATTACAGCAGCTGAACGTCTGAAATTCCTTATGGGAAGCGCGAAGACAGAAGATATGGCAGAGACAGAAGCAGAGAAGTTTGCAAAGTCAGCAGAATATGTTGGAAACTTTGAGAGCGCTATGGATGATGACTTCAATACAGCAGATGCGATTGCTGCAGTATTTGATCTTGTAAAATTCATTAATACGATGACAGACGAAGACAGTTCCAAAGAGTATCTTGAGAATCTGTTTGACCGTCTGGTAAGACTGACAGAAGTACTTGGAATTATTGTTGATAAAGAAGATGAGATTCTTGATTCTGACATTGAAGCATTGATCGCTGAGCGTCAGGCAGCAAGAAAAGAGAAAAAAACTTTGCAAGAGCAGATGAGATCAGAGATGAGCTTCTTGCGAAAGGTATCGTTCTGAAAGATACAAGAGAAGGAGTACAATGGAAAAGAGCATAACAGCAGGTTTAGAAGAGTATATCCGGACAATTCCCGGTATGAAAGAGATTGATGCAAAGCAGTGTTCCCCACTGGTTCTTGCTTATGTGGGAGACTGTGTTTATGATCTGATCATTAAGACGATGGTGGTCGGCCGTGGAAACAGGCCGGTCCACCGTCTCCATGAAGAGACAAGCCAGTATGTGCAGGCATCAGCACAGTCCTTTATGATGCGTTCCATGCAGGAGCATCTGAATGAGGAAGAACATGGAGTTTACCGGAGAGGAAGAAATGCACGATCTGTGTCTCCGGCAAAGAATCAGTCAATTACAGATTACAGAAGAGCGACAGGTTTTGAGGCATTGATCGGACATTTATATCTGACAGGTCAGTATGAACGACTGACAGAGCTTGTAAGTATCGGACTTGAAAGCATTGAAAAAGAGATAAAGGAAAAAAGGAGCAGAACATGCAGGAAAATAGAGAACAGGGAACAGAGACATTTGTAATTGAAGGAAGAAATGCCGTACTGGAAGCATTTCGTTCCGGACGTACGATTGACAAGATTTATGTTCTTGACGGATGCCAGGACGGACCGGTAAGAACAATTGTACGTGAAGCGAAAAAACACGGATCTCTGATCAATTTTGTGACAAAAGAAAGACTTTCCCAGCTCTCAGAGACAGGGAAGCATCAGGGCGTGATCGCGCATGCGGCAGCATATGAATATTCTACGATCGACGATATGCTTAAGCTGGCAGAAGAGAGAGGCGAAGCTCCGTTTCTGATTCTTTTAGACAATATTGAGGATCCTCATAATCTTGGTGCGATCATCCGTACAGCAAACCTTGCAGGTGCACATGGGGTGATTATTCCCAAGAGAAGAGCAGTTGGTCTGACAGCGACAGTTGCGAAGACATCTGCCGGAGCTTTGAATTATACACCGGTCGCAAAGGTGACAAATCTTGTGAAGACAATGGAAGAACTCAAGGAAAAAGGACTCGGTTTGTATGTGCTGATATGGATGGTGAGCAGATGTATGACCTGAACCTGACCGGACCGATCGGCCTGGTTATCGGGAATGAGGGCGAGGGCGTTGGCCGCCTTGTGAAAAAAAAACTGTGATTTCATTGCAGGAATTCCAATGAAAGGTCAGATTAATTCTCTGAATGCATCTGTGGCAGCAGGCGTTCTTGCTTATGAGATCGTAAGACAGAGGATTTCGCAGAAATAAATATGAGTATTGCTCGAAAAAAGAGTGATAACAGGTGATAATCGGATGAGTAAGTATGACAGAATGACAGATGAGCAGCTTTTATGTGATTACAAAAATGGAAATCAGGAGATTATGGATTACCTGATGGTGAAATATAAATCCATGGTAAGGAAGAAAGCGCGTGCAATGTATCTGTTGGGTGGAGAGAACGAGGATCTGATTCAGGAAGGAATGATCGGTCTGATCAAAGCAGTGCGGGATTTTGATGTAACGCAGAAAACATCATTTTCAAGTTTTGCAGAACTTTGTGTCTCCAGACAGATGTACTCGGCAATTGAGGCATCAAATCGAAAAAAAGCATCTGCCTTTGAATTCTTATGTTTCGTTATATGAAGACAGTGAACAGGTAGGAGAGGGGAGAAGTCTTCCTTTGATTGACACGATAGAATCATCGAAGGAGAATGATCCGGAAGTTCTTTATTTTGGAAAAGAATATACAGAAGCTTTTGCGGAGCAGCTCAAAGAATTGCTCAGTCCATTAGAAAATCATGTTCTTTATCTGCACTTGATGGGAACGGATTATCGGACGATTGCGGAATTACTTGGAAAGAGTCCGAAGTCAGTGGACAATGCACTTCAGAGGATCAAGACAAAAGCACAAAAGATTCTGCCGTAAAGGAGAAATACGGATGAAGAAAAAATACAATTACCTTTTGGCACTTGCAGTCTTTCTCTCGTGATCATGATCTGCTTTAACAAATTCGGATACATCATTTCTTATCCGGCCGCAATTGGCGGGCCTTTGGTTATGCGAAACAATGGAACAATGGTGGTTTATGAGTTCCTGATGAGTCATTTGAATTTGGTATCGGCAATTTTGTACCTTATGGTTCTGCCTATTCCTGCTTTATGGTATTATCTTGCTTTTCAGCTGCGTGAAGGAGGAATCCATGCAATCCCAGGCAAATGCAGAAGAGTCGGATTGGACGGATGCGTTTTAATCGCGCTGTTTACTTTTGGCATGATACACGTGACCAGTATTATACTGGCAATTGTAGCACGGTCACTTCCGGATGCGATGGATAATTATCAGAATTTGATAGAAAATTCCGGCCTGACAGAATATTCGCTGATGTGGGTTTTCAGTACATTGATTCTTCCACCTCTTGTGGAAGAAATGATTTTCCGGGGTTTGATCCGAAATATCTTGAACGTGCCGGAATGCATTGGATCCTGGCGAATGTTGTACAGGCGGTTCTGTTTGGAGTGTTTCATCAAAATCTCGTACAGGGAATTTATGCGGCACTTTTGGGGTTTGCACTTGGATTTGTGGCGCATCGCTATAACACCCTGGCGGCATCCATGCTGATGCACATGTTCTATAATCTGATGGGAACGCTGATCGTAGATCTTGAGAGCAGATTCCTTCCGGCAATAGTAATGGGAATGATTATCCTGATCAGTATTCCGATGACAGTGAGTGCTGTGACGTTGATTTGTCTGACAACAAATAATAAAAAACAGAGGTTTGAGAAGATGAGATTTGTAATACAAAGAGAAACAGAGGCATCTGTTACGATTGATGGTGATATATCCGGAAAGATTGGAAAAGGGTATCTTGTTTTGATTGGAGTAGCAGATACAGACACAAAAAGAGATTGCAGACAAAATGATACGAAAAATGATTGGACTTCGCATTTTTGAAGATGAACAGGGAAAGACAAACCTTTCGCTTGCCGATGTGGACGGAGGTCTTCTCTTGGTTTCACAGTTTACATTATATGCAAACTGCAAGAGAGGAAACCGGCCAAGCTTCATCGAAGCCGGAGCACCGGATATGGCCTCGGAAATGTATGAATACATTATTGAAAAATGCAGGGAATCAGTGGATGAAGTACAGACCGGAGAGTTTGGAGCTGATATGAAGGTTCAGCTGCTCAATGACGGGCCATTTACCATTTTGCTGGATTCAGATCAGCTTTAACTTGACAATCAAACTCAAGTAGTGTATATTTAATTTTGCGTTCTGCTGGAACGCAATAAGCTGTCTTGGCGCAGTCGGTAGCGCGTCGCCTTGGTAAGGCGGAGGTCGGGGTTCAAGTCCCCTAGACAGCTTTGAACTTTTCCCCGGAATCGCCCGTGAATGCGGTGTTTCCGGGGTTTTTCTTATTTCAGCAGATTCGCGATGCAGATCTTCAAATCTTCATAGATTCCAACAGAAATCTCATTGCAGATTTTCCTATAGGTTTACGGGTTTGAAGAAAAAATGCAATTCCTTGTTGAGAATTCTTTCACTTGTCATGAAATATGTTATACTGGATTTGATTGAAGTGGTGGTTCAAGGTGACGGGTTCTGCATAAGGGGAAGCCGTATGAGCGAAAAGAATTATGAAACAAGTGAATTAAAAGAACTGAAAGATGTGTTACAGACGTTTACGGAGTTTGTATGGGAGATGGAAGAATATCTGCCGGAATTTTACCATTTTTTTGATGCGATGAGGCAGAACATCGAGATTTTTCTTCGGGTCGGCGAAGAAGATGAAGAACAGATTCATGAGATTCTGGAACGGGATTGGGAGAAGGCACATGCGCCGCTTGTGGGAGTACAGTGTTATGATTTTCAAGGATCACATCCGGAGGCAGAAGCAGGAACTTGTGTTTATTTTGCGAATCTTTTGACAGAAATCGGTCGTTTTTGAATCGATGAGTATGTTGGGAGTGCTTTGAAAGAAGTGAAAAGGAGAGATGGATATGGCATCATTTTTAGAAGATATCACACCATTTTACGGGACAGGAGAACGGAATGGGAAAGGACAGACACTGGAAGAATTTCTGGAAGAATATGATCCATATCGATATAAAAATCCGTGCTGTACAACAGACACAGTTGTTTTCTCTTATAAAGATGAACAGGCACTGAAAGAAGGACGATTAAAGGTGCTTTTGGTTAAGAGAGGAAATCATCCCAGTATTGGCTGTTGGGCTCTTCCGGGAGGATTTGTAAATTTGCGGGAGAATCTGGAGGATACAGCAAGACGGGAACTGCAGGAAGAGACCGGAGTCAGCGGACTTCCGGTGGAACAGTTTGCCTGTTATGGAGATTATCAGAGAGATCCGAGAGCAAGGATTATTACAAGTGCGTATCTTTCTATCGTAAAGGAGTCGGATGTAAGTGTAGAGGCCGGAGATGATGCGGCAGATGCAGCATGGTTTGAGATAGAGATGGAACCGGAGACAGCATATGAAGAAGATGGATGGAAAAAGACGGAATATCATCTGACAATTCAAAATCAGGATCAGAAGAGAAATGCGGTTATCCTGAAAAAGGAGCGGACAGGATTGGTCAGAGAAAAATACTATGTTGTAAAAGAAGGTGGAGAAATTGCAGTGGATCATGCAGCTATTCTGGCACAGGCTTATGAATTGTTAAAAGGCAGACTGTAAGAGGAGACGAAAAGAATCTCTTGTGGTTGTTCTTTTTATGTGATAAGATATTGAGCATGAAAACCTGTAGGATAAATCACACTTCCGAAGGAATGTGACAGATCATCCGGATGGTACTTATGGTTAGTAGGAGGAAGATATGGAGAACGAAACAGTTTCAAAGAATTTTATTGAACAGGAGATAGATAAGGATCTGGCAGAAGGAGTTTACGATCATGTATGCACCCGTTTCCCACCTGAGCCGAATGGATACCTTCATATTGGTCATGCGAAGTCTATCCTTTTGAACTATGGACTGGCAGAGAAGTATAATGGTGAATTCCATATGAGATTTGATGATACGAACCCGACAAAGGAGAAGACAGAATTTGTTGAGTCTATCAAAGAGGATATTAAGTGGCTGGGTGCTGACTGGAAGGATCATCTTTATTTTGCATCTGATTATTTTGATCAGATGTATGAGTGCGCTGTGAAGCTGATCAAGAAAGGAAAAGCATTTGTCTGTGATCTTACAGCAGAACAGATGCGTGAATATAGAGGAACACTTACAGAACCAGGAAAAGAAAGTCCATATAGAAATCGTTCTGTAGAGGAGAACCTTGAGCTTTTTGAGAATATGCGTGCCGGAAAGTATGCAGACGGGGAGAAAGTGCTTCGTGCAAAGATTGATATGGCATCACCGAATATCAATATGCGTGACCCGATCATTTATCGTGTTGCCCGCATGACACATCACAATACAGGAGATAAGTGGTGTATTTATCCAATGTATGATTTCGCTCATCCGATCGAGGATGCAATCGAGGGAATCACACATTCCATTTGTACACTTGAGTTTGAAGATCACAGACCACTGTATGACTGGGTTGTAAAAGAATGTGAATTCGAGAACCCACCGCGTCAGATTGAGTTCGCAAAACTGTATCTTACGAATGTTGTAACAGGAAAGCGTTATATTAAGAAGCTCGTAGAAGATAAGATTGTTGATGGCTGGGATGATCCAAGACTGGTTTCTATCGCAGCACTCAGAAGACGAGGGTTTACACCGGAATCTATCAAGATGTTTATTGATATGTGTGGTATTTCCAAGAGCCAGAGCTCTGTTGATTATGCGATGCTTGAGTATTGTATCCGTGAGGATCTGAAGCTGAAGCGTCCGCGTATGATGGCTGTTTTAGATCCGGTCAAGCTTGTGATCGATAATTATCCGGAAGGCCAGGTAGAGTATCTGGATGTTGCGAACAATCTTGAGAACGAAGAACTGGGACAGAGAAAAGTTCCGTTCTGTAGTGAACTTTACATCGAGAGAGATGACTTCATGGAAGAACCGCCGAAGAAATATTTCCGCTTGTTCCCAGGGAATGAAGTTCGTCTGATGCATGCATATTTTGTTAAGTGTGAGAGCTTTGTAAAGGATGAGAATGGTAACGTGACAGAAGTTCACTGTACTTATGATCCGGAGACAAAGGCTGGAAGTGGATTTACAGGACGTAAGGTGAAAGGAACAATTCATTGGGTTCCGGCACCATATGCACAGAAAGCAGAAGTAAGACTGTATGAGAACCTTGTAGATGAAGAGAAGGGTGTATACAATAAAGAGGATGGTTCTCTGAACCTGAATCCAAATTCTCTGAAGATTATCAAAGATGCTTATGTGGAGCCAAGCTTTGCAGATGCGAAAGCTTATGATAGCTTCCAGTTTGTAAGAAACGGATTTTTTCTGTATCGATGCAAAGGATTCTACACCGGAGAATTTGGTATTTAACCGTATTGTTTCTCTGAAGAGTTCTTTCAAACTGCCGAAGAAATAAATCAAAAGAAAAGGACTGCCGTGGTCACAATGAGGAATTGATCACGGCAGTTTTTTCGTAGTTATAGGTGTGATACCGGGAGAGAACAAAAATGTACGAATTGACAATGAATTTAAATCCAAAATCAAAAACTCCGCTGTATGAACAGATTTATGAATTTATCAAGGAAGAGATTCAAAATAACGTAATACAGAGTGGGGAGCGGCTTCCATCTACAAGGGCATTGAGTAAGCATCTGGTAGTGAGCAGGAGTACAGTAGAACTTGCATATGAACAGCTCCTCTCGGAAGGGTATGTGGAGGCAATCCCATGTAAAGGATATTTTGTCGCAAAGATCGAAGGCATATATCAGCTTCAGAAGAGACCGGAGATTAAAGTTGAACCGATTTCTTCAGGAGTGACAGAATATGCGTATGATTTCACGCCGAATGGTGTGGATCTCAATAGTTTCCCATATAATGTCTGGAGAAAATTATCCAAAGAATGTCTGATAGATGATAAGGCAGAGATGTTCCGATTGGGGATCCTCAAGGGGAATATGGGCTTCGGAATGCGATCAGCAGTTATTTGCATCAGGCAAGAGGAATACACTGTCATCCGGATCAGATCATTATTGGAGCAGGAAGTGATTATTTGCTTATGCTTTTAACGACAGTGATTGAAAATGGTCATAAAGTTGCGCTGGAAAACCCAACCTATGGACAGGCCTATCGTTTGTTTGAACGATTAAGCTATAAAGTCTGTACTGTTGATATGGATCAAAGCGGGATGCGGATTGATGAATTAGAGAAATCAGGGGCGGATATTGCATTTGTCATGCCGTCTCATCAGTATCCACTTGGATGTGTTATGCCGATACAAAGAAGAATGGAACTTTTGAAATGGGCAGATGGGGCAGAAGGCAGATATATTATTGAAGATGATTACGATAGTGAATTTCGATATAAAGGAAAGCCGATTCCGGCACTGCAGGGAAGTGATAGCAATGGGAAAGTGATTTATACAGGTACCTTTTCTAAATCACTGGCACCTTCTATTCGAATGAGCTATATGGTGCTTCCGGAACATATTTTGAAAATTTATCAGGAAAAATGCAGATTCATCAGTTCTACTGTCTCCAAGGTGGATCAGATGATTCTTCAGAAATTTATGGAAGAAGGCTATTATGAGCGACATCTGAATAAAACACGCGCATTATATAAGAACAGGCATGATGTTCTGATCAGCAGCCTTCGGAAGATGAAAGAGATTCTGGAAATTTCCGGAGAAAATGCAGGTGTTCACCTGTTGCTGCATTTTAAAACGGATGATTCCGAAAAGGATTTGATTGAAAAAGCGGCGAAACAAGGTGTCAGAGTTTATGGCTTATCAGAGTATTGTGTAAAAGATAATGAAGACAGTACAGGAAAAGCGGTGATTCTGTTAGGTTATGCAAACATGAATGAGGAGAGAATCCGTGCAGCAGTTCAACTACTCTGTAAGGCATGGGAATAGATGATAGAAAAACAGGCTGTATTTTAATAAAAAAGAGAAGCGGATCGTTCAATTTTATTAAGTGTAAGATTGAACCATCCGCTTTCTTTTTTATTATTCGTTTTCAGCAATCGTATCATCTGATTCATCAGAAACTGCTGGTTGTGTTTCTACTTCAGAAGAGTCAGCGCTGTCAACATCAGATTTTTCAGTTAAATCATCTGGTCGGGCTGCCTGCAAAGATACATAAGATCTTTCCTGTGTTGGTTCAAGATCCTGATCTAGATCAAATGTATCGGAATCCGTTTCTTCTTTATTGCTATCGGTGCTATCTGCTTTTTATATCAGAGGATGTACTCTTTGATTTTTTGATCAGACGAACAGCAAGAAGTCCGATTGCAGTACCAACAGTGCCAAGTCCAACTATCCATTTGATTAATTTTTTTTTCAATTCTATAGTCTCCCTTCTATTAAACTAAATTTCATACTGATAAACAGTTTGCTCTCAGGGGAAAACCGCCTGATTTACTTTCCATTGTAATACTTTTATCGCAGAAATACAATATTTCTGACATTTAAATAAAAAAATGCGAAATAACGTTTTACAACCCTGCAAAAGTATAGTATAATTCTTTAAGGCGGTAATGGTTATAAGTACCGCTGATTAATATTATTTACAAGCAAACATACGCAGGAGGGTTTGAAATGGTAAAAGCAGTAGTTGGTGCAAACTGGGGCGATGAAGGAAAAGGTAAGATCACATGCTCGCCAGAGGCAGATATCATTGTTCGTTTTCAGGGTGGTGCGAATGCAGGCCATACGATTGTGAATGATTACGGGAAATTTGCACTGCATACACTGCCGTCAGGAGTTTTCTATGGTCATACGACCAGCATCATTGGAAATGGTGTGGCACTGGATGTGCCGCGTCTTTTCGCAGAGGTACAGTCTATAGTAGAAAAAGGTGTTCCGATGCCGAAGATTCTTGTATCCGACAGAGCACAGATGGTAATGTCTTATCATAAGAATTTTGACGCATATGAGGAGGAAAGACTTGGAGGAAAGTCATTCGGTTCTACAAAGTCCGGTATCGCACCGTTTTATTCGGACAAGTATGCAAAGATCGGATTCCAGGTCAGCGAGCTGTTCGATGATGAACTTCTGAAGGAAAAAGTTGTACGTGTGGCAGAGCAGAAGAATGTACTGCTTGAGCATTTATATCACAAACCACTGATCAATCCTGATGAGTTATATAACGAACTGATGGAATACAAGAAAATGGTAGAGCCGTTTGTAGCTAATGTATCTCTTTTACCTTCACGAGGCAATCAAAGAAGGAAAGACAGTTCTTCTTGAAGGACAGTTAGGATCCATGAAAGATCCGGATCACGGAATTTATCCAATGGTAACATCTTCCTCTACTTTAGCAGCATACGGTGCGATCGGAGCAGGCATCCCACCATATGAGATCAAGAAGATTGTAACAGTAAGTAAAGCATACTCAAGTGCAGTAGGAGCCGGAGCTTTCGTAAGCGAGATCTTTGGCGATGAAGCAGATGAGCTGAGAAGACGCGGTGGTGACGGCGGTGAGTTCGGAGCTACAACAGGACGTCCGAGAAGAATGGGCTGGTTTGACTGCGTTGCCTCCAAGTATGGCTGCCGTCTGCAGGGTGCTACAGATGTATGCTTTACAGTATTGGATGTACTTGGTTATCTTGATGAGATTCCTGTATGTGTCGGTTATGAGATCAACGGAGAAGTGACAACAGAGTTCCCTGTTACACATGATCTGGAGAAAGCAAAACCGGTTTACAAAGTTCTTCCGGGATGGAAAGAAGACATTCGTGGAATCAAAAACTACGAAGATCTTCCGGAAAACTGCCGTAAATACATTGAATTCATCGAGAAAGAGATCGAGTATCCGATCACAATGATCTCTAACGGACCAGGAAGAAACGATATTATTTATCGTAATAAATAATGGAACAGAAATACAGGACAGGAAGTGAAAGCTTTCCGTCCTGTATTTTTTATATATTAGGAAAGTTCTTTCCTAATATATAAAAAACGCTCCATTCAGGATATACACGGAGGCGTACAATGTAGTTGTTGCTCCGCGCAGGATCTGCACGGAAAACAAAAAGATAGTAATAAATCAGAAAGTTCCTCATATAATATGATGATACCAGGGTCAAAAGTCTCTGAAAACCACCGGTGCTTGCACAAAGGTGGTGTAATGGCCTTGGGACCCGCCCAATATGAGCATAAAAGTGGAGCGGAAGCTTCACGATATGCGAATAGTGGGTAGGATTGTGGAAGTGCATTGCACGAAACAATCCGTAGGTATCATAGTTGGGGGCTTTTGCCCCCAACATCATAATATATAGCTGAGAAAAAAAAGAAGGAGGAATTCGATGGAACAGAACAGCAATGAAAAAGACAGAGAAAATTTATCCATGGAAGAATATCTGAAGAGGAGACAGGCAGTAAAAACCCGGGAAACAGCTTCGCATGTCGCCCGGGGAGTAGATTCTGTCAGTGCATTACTGACTGCAGTATTTTATTTATGATCAGAATTGTCTTTTGAATCATCTTTCAACAGTCGTGTGACCAGCAGCAGTCCATAGAGAATAACAGGAACGAAAATGGTTGCAGCGATAGATGCTTTGAGAAGATCAGAAGCAACAGGTGAATCAATCAGTGCAAAAATCAGTGTGCACAAATACATTGCGATAAGAATAAAAACCCCTAACAGTGCAGAAATACGTTTCAGTTTTTTCATGTGACCAGTCCTTTCATACGCCAATATATATAGTAATAGTAACAGTATATATCAAATAATTGTTTACGGCAAATAAAATTTGTTATATAATAAAAGGGCGATTGAATTCGAAGTTTAAAGATAAAGGAGCAATATACAATGAGCGAAAAAAGTTTATTAGATCAGTGGCGTGATATGGCGTATGACCGTAATCTTCCGAAAGATCAGCTGGAGAAGTTCTGGGGAACATACTTTACAATCGAAAGAGAGATTTACGAGCAGCTGCTCGAGAACCCAGATGAAGAAGTGAAGGGAACAGTGAAAGAGCTTGCTGAGAAATATGGACAGGATGTTATGACAATGGTTGGATTCCTTGATGGAATCAATGACAGTCTGAAGACAGCAAACCCGATCGAGACAATGGAAGAAGATACAGTTGTAAGTCTTGCATTTGATAAAGAACTTTTTTACAAGAACATGGTAGATGCAAAAGCTGACTGGCTGTATGAACTGCCGCAGTGGGATAAGATCTTTGATGCTGATACAAAGAAAAAGCTGTATCGTGAGCAGAAGCAGTCGGCACAGTCCGTAAGGCTAAAAAGATCGGCAGAAATGAGCCTTGTCCATGTGGAAGTGGAAAGAAATATAAATTCTGCTGTGGAAAGAACGCATAAGAATCAGATTACTGGCGGTATGTATTGAGAGATACATACCGTTTTGTGTTTTTGGATATAAGTGTATATATTTAAAAGAAAGGGACATACTGATATTGTTCTAATAAGATTAAGAGGAGGTAATCAGTATGCCGAATTAAGCTGTACCGTACAGACATGTACACAATTATCAGTATCTTTGCGAACTGGATAAGATCCAGGTGGGAGGAAACAGTGCGAAGACTGCGCAGGAGACCTGTTGCGATAGCTTTGAAGAAAGAAGAGAGGGAAGTTATAGCAATAAGACGGATTCGATGAAGTCTGTTTCAGATTGCTCAGACGTTGACTGTCAGGCGAAAGATTGCAGATATAATGAAGAGTGCAAATGTCACGCAGGGAAAATCAGTGTAGAAGGCGGTGACGCCTGCCACAGCAGTGGGACAGAATGTGCAACATTTGATTGTTGCCGTAATTGAGCATCAGATAAAAAGTATAAAATCGTGATAAATAGAAAGAGATTTGGAAGAGGGATCTTCTGAATCTCTTTTTTTTCTACTGTTGACTCTATTATTGCAACCGCGTTATAATCGTAATATGTATATTTAACAGAAGAAAGGAAATGATCGTACATGAGTGAATATCGACAGGATGAGCATACGACAGCGAAAGAGGCGTCAAAGACTCATACAGATCAAAGTTATAGGCACAATTCGTGGGAAGAACATGAAAAAAAGAAGGTATAGCTTCAAAGAACAGGCCATAAAAAGTATGACGTTGTTCTTCGTAGTTGCGACATGTATCTTATTTTATTTTGCACTTTTGAGATTGGGACAGATTTCATCTGTATTTAAGCAGTTTTTAACAGTGGCAAAACCTATTATTTATGGACTGGCAATGCATATTTGCTGAATCCGATTGTGAAGTGGATAGACCGTCGGATGATTCCGCTTTTGGAGAAACATTGTCCCAAATTAAAGAAGAAAAAACAGATATCAAGAGGAGTTGGAATCTTCGTATCTGTCATCTTAATGTTGGCATTGATTACTACACTTCTCAATATGATGATTCCGGAGTTATATGGAAGTATCCGCGACATGATTTTCACTGTGCCGAGTCAGATGAACCGGTTTATCCATGAATTCAGTAAGATGCATTCTTCTGATTCAACAGTTGGAAAGATGTTGGCGAGCATAGTTGAAGAAGCAAGTGATTTTGTTCAGAACTGGATGAAGACAGATTTGATGGAGAAAGTGAATCTGTGGATGACACAGCTTACTGTGGGAATGATTCAGATGGTTCGTGAAGTCTTTAATTTTATTATTGGAATCATTGTCTCTATTTATGTTTTGTTTAGCAAAGAGAAGTTCCAAAACAGACAAAGAAGCTGATCTACGGTATTTCGTCCGGGACAGGCCAACATGATTCTTCAGATTGGTGGAAAAAAGTAATGAGATCTTCGGTGGATTTATTATCGGAAAGATTATTGATTCTCTGATTATCGGAGTAATCTGTTTTATAGGATTATCAATTCTGAATATGCCATATACAATGCTGGTCAGCGTGATCGTAGGAGTGACAAATGTAATTCCATTCTTTGGACCGTATATCGGAGCAATTCCGAGTGCAATTCTGATTCTGCTTGCAGATCCATTGAAAGGGCTCTATTTTATCATTTTTGTTATTGCATTGCAGCAGTTTGATGGAAATGTGCTGGGACCAAAGATTTTAGGAAATTCGACAGGACTTTCCTCGTTCTGGGTTGTTTTCTCAATCCTGATCGCAGGGGGATTGTTTGGTATTCCGGGAATGCTTTTTGGTGTACCGACATTTGCGGTGATTTATTATATTGTAAATATGCTGGTTAATTCTATCCTGAAGAAAAAAGAACTTCCAACAGATACAGAGTGCTATGGGAAGAACGGATATGTAGATTCCGAAGGAATTTATATACAGAAAGAAAAACAGGAAGAGATAAAAGAAATACAAGAAGAAAAGGGAGATAAGGACAATGCCGATTCGAGTACAAAATGATTTGCCGGTAAAGGAAATATTGGAACAAGAGAACATCTTCGTGATGGATGAGATGCGTGCGGCACATCAGGATATCCGTCCGATCAGTATCGGACTTCTGAATCTGATGCCACTTAAGGAAGATACAGAGCTTCAGATTCTGAGAGCACTTTCAAACTCTCCGCTGCAGGTGGATGTTACTTTCGTAAGAGTGACAAGTCATGTGTCAAAGAATACATCAACAAGTCACATTTATAAGTTCTATGAAGCTTTTGATGATATCAAGGATAAAAGGTTTGACGGATTTATTATCACGGGCGCCCCTGTAGAACAGATGCCGTTTGAAGATGTAGATTATTGGGAAGAACTGAAACGTATTATGGAGTGGACAAAGACAAATGTTGTGTCTACACTTCACCTTTGCTGGGGAGCACAGGCTGGTATTTATTATCATTATGGAATTGATAAGGTTCAACTTCCGGAAAAACGTTCAGGTTTGTTCTGGCATCACGTAAGGAACAGAAAGATTCCGATTGTCAGAGGATTTGATGATAAGTTTCTGGCACCGCATTCCGGACATACAGAAGTTCCGCAAGATCTTTTGGAGAAAGATGACAGAATTACAATTCTTGCAGATTCGGAAGAAGCAGGAGTTTATCTTTGCATGGCGCAGGATGGTCGTCAGATCTTTGTAATGGGACATCCGGAGTATGATAGAATGACACTGGATTCAGAGTATAAGAGAGATATGGGGAAAGGATTGAATCCACAGATTCCGGAGAATTATTATCCGAACGACGATCCAGAGAAGAAACCAATGCTGACCTGGAGAGCGCATTGCAATAACCTGTATACGAACTGGTTGAATTATTACGTATATCAGGTAACGCCGTATGATCTGTATGGCACACCGTTCTAAAGGTTTGGATTAGAGAGTTTTAGTATAACGATAAGAAAAAACAAAAAAGCACCTTCGGAAGATACTATTCTTCCGAAAGTGCTTTTTATATATCCTGTTGCCGATTACGAATATCCTCAACAACTCTGAAACCAATTCCTATCGCCCAATCCAGTTGTCGAAAGGATCCGGTTTTACAGATATGAAATCATTCTGTACATCCGCGCTGTTTAGCTTGATCTGCTGTCGGCTCTTTTCAGCAGCTTCTTCAGATTCAAATAGCTGATCTTCCGGCATTGTCAGTGCGCCGCAGGAGCCGATCAGCTGAATGATATAGTTATCCCCCTGCTTGCGTGCAATCTTTCCTTTACGGATTGTTGTGTTGTTCTCAAGAATATATATAACATCATCTTTGTTGTACATCATTTCACATCCTCTTCATCAAATTCCAGGGTGATATAGTTGAATCTGTCGTCCTTCAGATCTTAATGACTTTGCCTTTGCGGGTCTTTAAGCGTTCCCGGTTCTTGAAATTCGTGCTTGCGCCGTAGGCATGCTCGAGCATATACCAATAGGAAGTGGGAAGCTCATGTTCGACAATCTCCAAATAATCACCGACAGAGCAGCAATCTGGCTGTTCTGTAGTAAAGTCCATTGTTCGCATACTCTCACCTTCTGTTTCGTGTCTATAGAATCTATTATACTCTAAACACAGAATATCTCAAGAGAACTATTTCACCAACTTGTTTTTTTACTTTCAAGTATTTTATAATAATGAATTACAGTGCTTGCGGGCAGGAAAGAATAAACTTCCTGTATACGAGACAAGAAGAATGAGAAAACAGATAAAATGTGGTAACTGTTCAGAACCAACCTTCAAAATGCTACGCATTTTGAAGGTGTGGCGTATCCGTTAAATAAAATTTCAAAAACAGTCTTAAAAATACAAGCATTTTACATCTTTTTTGAAATTTTGCTTGGCTCTGAACAGTTACAAAATGTGAAAATAAATTGGAGGTTATTAACAGAGATGAATCGAATTGCAAGATTTGAAAAAGTGAGTAAAGAAAAGTTCTTTGAAGGGTGGAAAGACACATTTGAGACAGCGGAAGAAAAAGAGATGGAAGCAATCTACGAGTCTTTAAAACTGCCGGGAAGAGCGACAGCAGGAAGTGCCGGCTATGACTTTTTCGCACCGGTGAAGATCACACTGAAACCGGGAGAAACCGTCAAGATTCCAACGGGAGTCCGTGTGTGGATGGAACAGGACTGGGTACTGAAGTGTTATCCGAGAAGCGGACTGGGATTCAAGTACAGACTGCAGCTGAATAATACAGTAGGAATTATCGACAGTGATTATTATTATTCCGACAATGAAGGACAGATCTTTGCAAAGATCACAAATGATTCTAATGAAGGAAAAACCGTAGAAGTAGAAGCAGGAGATGGATTCATGCAGGGAATCTTCGTACAGTACGGAATTACATTAGATGATGACGTGACAGAAGTAAGAAATGGTGGATTTGGAAGTACAACAAAAAAGAAATAAAAGGCTGACAGAATAATTTGTAAGAAAAAGGGAAACCTAAACTCAGTGAAGCCAAGGCAAATAAGAGGCAGAAAAAAAGGGTTAGGTTTTATGATCAAAAAAGATTAAAAAAGAAGTCGGTTGTTCTTTTAAAGAAAATATTCAATATATGGATCAGACCCTTCCGGTGGAGAAAAGCTTTGACATTATCCGCCGGGAGATGGAGATCGGTGGAAAAGAATCGGTATTCTACTACATTGATGGATTTATAAAAGATGAAGCAATGTTAAAGATTATGGATTCTTTTTTTTTCTATTACAGCAGAAGATCTCCCACAGGATGCGGAAACTTTTTCAAAACAGAAGATTCCTTATGTAGAAGTGGATGTGCTGAAATGTTTTGATGATATTCTGAGGAATGTACTCTCCGGTACAGCGGTGTTTTTTGTAGATGGTTATGATGCAGCACTATGTATGGATTGCAGAAGTTATCCTGCCCGTGGTGTAGACGAGCCGGATAAAGATAAATCACTTCGTGGTTCCAGATGGTTTTGTAGAGACAATTGTATTTAATACGGCACTGATGCGGAGAAGGATCAGAGATCCACATCTGATTATGGAAATGACAGAAGCAGGTCAGAGTTCCAGAACGGACATAGCAGTCTGTTATATGTCAGACCGTGTAGATGAAGAACTTTTAAACAATATAAAATCAAGGATTGAGAAACTTGAGGTAGATGACCTGAGAATGAATCAGCAGAGTCTTGCAGAAGCACTTTTCAAGAGAAAATGGTTCAATCCTTTCCCCGAAGTTTAAATTTACAGAGAGACCGGATACGGCAGCAGCCTGTCTTTTGGAAGGAAAGGTTGTGATTCTGGTGGATAACTCGCCGTCGGCAATGATACTTCCAACGTCTGTTCTGGATATGATAGAAGAGGCAAATGATTATTATTTTCCGACGTTGACCGGAATGTATCTGAAGATTTCCAGAACCCTGATCACAATCGCAACGGTGTTTTTTACACCATTGTATCTATTATATATGCAGAATCCGCAGTGGCTACCGGGCGTTTTTTTCATTTGTAATGGTGCGTGATCAGATCAATCTTCCATTGATCTGGCAGTTTCTTCTGCTTGAACTGTCAATTGATGGTTTACGGCTGGCTGCGATGAATACGCCAACGATGCTCAGTACTCCACTGAGTGTGATCGCCGGTATTGTGATGGGAGAATTTTCGGTAGAATCCGGTTGGTTCAATTCAGAAGTAATGCTATATATGGCATTTGTGGCAGTGGCAAATTATACACAGCCGAATTTCGAACTTGGATATGCATTAAAATTTATGAGACTGATGCTTCTTGTACTGACTGCAGTGTTTAATCTGTATGGATTTGTTGGGGATGTATTTTGGTATTATGTTTCCTCGTGTTTAATAAAACACTTTCAGGAAGAAATTATCTAAATGTAAAAATTAACTGACAAAATCTTAATTTTGTTAATATATCTTTGCTCTTTATTATAAAAGATGGTATGATATAGAAAATATTGCTTATCCGGAAAATACATGTCTGCTATATGGAATGTAGTGGTGGTTTCCGGAAGAAAGAGAGCAGGAGGTTATTGACATGAGAGAGTTCATTATTACCGTGAACAGTACTGTAGACTTACCGAAGGAATGGCTGGAAGAGAGACATGTTCCGGTTCTTCCGTTGAAATATACGATTGATGGAGAAACTTACACAGATATGTCAGGATTGACAGCAAAAGAGTTCTTTCAGAAATTAAGAGAAGGCCATATGTCTGTGACTTCTCAGATCAATCCGGAGGAAGCACGCGAGATGCTTGAACCGTTTGTGAAGGAAGGAAAAGATGTACTTCATCTTGGATTCTCTTCCGGATTAAGCGGAACATGCAATAGTATGCGAATCCCGGCGGAAGAACTGGCGGAGATTATCCGGAAGCAAAATTATCGTGATCGATACACTTTGCGCCTGCCTGGGAGAGGGATTGCTTCTGTACTATGCTCTTAAGTTGAAAGAAGAAGGCAAGACGATTGATGAGATCGCAAAGTGGGCAGAAGAGAACAAGCTTCACGTTTGCCATAATGTTACGGTGGATGATCTGAATCATCTGCAGAGAGGTGGACGTATTTCCAAAGCGGCAGCAGTTTTGGGGACACTTGTGCAAGTGAAACCGATCATACATATGGATAACAATGGAAAACTTCAGGTGATTGCGAAAGAACGTGGTCGCAAGAAGTCTCTGAATAAAATTGTTGATATGGCAGTAGAACAGTCGAAAGGCTGGGAGAATGAGATCATAATGATCACGCACGGAGATTGCCTGAAAGATGCAGAGTATGTTGCCGGACGTGTCAGAGAGAAGATGGGAATAGAGAATATTCTGATCAATAATATCGGAACAGTGATCGGAAGTCATACAGGACCGGGTGTTGTCGCCGTATTCTGCATGGGAAATGAAAGATAAATTTCGAAAAAATAAAAAAACAAAAGAAAATGCATTTAAAGTGTTGACAGGAAAGAGTGGATATGGTAGATTAGATGTTGCGTTAAGCAAAAAACCAAGTAGAGTATCCACTCTCACCGCAGCACAATTGAGTGACTGATGGTCCGATATCGATAATAAGGAGCTCCTGTTGGAGTTATTACATTTGTCGAGTGGATATGATATTCACTCGTTTTTTGTGTTTTTCGCATAAGAACCTAAAGGAAATTCATTTGACGGAGGTATACGACAATTAGCGATTTAATGATTAACGAGCAGATCAGAGACAGAGAAGTAAGACTGATCAGCACGGATGGGGAACAGTTAGGTATCATGTCAGCAAGAGAAGCTATGAAACTTGCACAGGAAGCGGAGCTTGACCTTGTAAAGATTGCTCCGGGAGCAAAGCCGCCGGTATGTAAGATCATTGATTACGGCAAGTACAAGTACGAGCAGGCGAGAAAAGAGAAGGAAGCCAAGAAGAAACAGAAAACTGTTGAAATCAAAGAAGTGCGTTTATCACCGAACATTGATACGAATGACTTGAATACCAAAGTGAACAATGCTAAGAAGTTCATTTCAAAGGGAAATAAGGTTAAGGTGACACTGCGTTTCAGAGGTCGTGAGATGGCTCACGTACAGCAGAGCAAGCATATCCTTGATGATTTTGCAAAGCAGCTGGAAGATGTTGCTACAGTAGAAAAGGCAGCAAAACTGGAAGGCAGAAATATGAGTATGGTTTTAGCTGAAAAACGTTAAGACAATATGATCCGGGATGAAGATCCTGTAAGGCAGCACAATAAAGGAGGAAATTATCATGCCAAAAATTAAAACAAATAGAGCGGCAGCAAAGCGCTTCAAAGTAACAGGTACAGGAAAGCTGAAAAGAAATAAAGCTTACAAGAGCCATATCTTAACAAAGAAGTCTACAAAGAGAAAGAGAAATCTGAGACAGGCTACAATTACAGATGCAACAAATGTAAAGAACATGAAGAAGGTTTTACCATATCTGTAAGATTTGAGAGTTGATTAAGGAGGAGATTAAGAAATGGCAAGAATCAAAGGCGGAATGAACGCTAAGAAGAAACATAACAGAACATTAAAACTGGCTAAGGGATACAGAGGAGCTCGTTCCAAACAGTATAGAGTTGCAAAGCAGTCTGTAATGAGAGCTCTTACATCATCTTATGCAGGAAGAAAGCAGCGTAAGCGTCAGATGAGACAGCTTTGGATCGCCCGTATCAATGCAGCAGCAAGAATGAACGGACTTTCTTACAGCAAATTCATGTATGGTCTTAAACTGGCTAACGTTGACATGAACAGAAAGATGCTTGCAGAGCTTGCAGTAAGCGACAGAGAAGGATTCGCAGCACTCGCAGCAGTAGCAAAAGAGAAACTTGCTTAATTTGAGCTTGTATTTTCACCCGGTTTTCTTCGGAAGACCGGTTTTTTTATTGTATTAATTGTATATAAAAAATAAATTTTTAAAAAAATTAAAAAACTGTTGACATTTAATGCCGCAACGTGTATTATAGTCGTTGTGGCAAGGCGGTAACGCAGATGACCACGGTAAAATGATGATATGCGGAAGTGTCGGAACTGGCAGACGAGCAAGACTAAGGATCTTGTGACCCGTTCGTTCGTGTGGGTTCAAGTCCCATCTTCCGCATTATTTTCAAAAAAAATATTTTTGAAATGCGGAAGTGTCGGAATTGGCAGACGACCAATACTAAGTATCTTGTGATCAATGCGATCGTGTGGGTTCAAGTCCCATCTTCCGCATCATTTCAAAAAATATTTCAGAATGCGGAAGTGTCGGAACTGGCAGACGAGCAAGACTAAGGATCCTGTGATCAATGCGATCGTGTGGGTTCAAGTCCCATCTTCCGCAGTAAGATAAGACCAAGAGTACAGAACAAAGTATTCTTGGTTTTTTTTTTATATATTAGGAAAAGTCCTTTCCTAATATATAAAAAACGCCCGCTCAGGATGCGCACTGCGGCGTACAAGGTAGGTGTCGTCGCAAGCGACCGCCGCAGGCGCAAGAATGTAAGCCAAGGCACATTCTTTGTTCTATATATTAGGAAAGTCCTTCTCTAATATATAAAACCGTTCTGCTTGGAAAATAATATTGGAAAAGAAAAAAAAAGAAAAAATAAAAAAAAAAAAGGAAAGAGAAGAGTTTTGTCGAATATATATAATAGAGTATTCTTTAAACATTAAGCGGAGGCATTCATGTACTACTCAGAAGAACTGATAGAAGAAGTAAGATCAAGGAATGATATTGTAGATGTGATTTCCGGATATGTCCGGCTGCAGAAGAAAGGCAGCTCTTATTTTGGATTATGTCCGTTCCATAATGAGAAATCACCGTCTTTTTTCTGTGAGCAGACAGAAGCAGATGTATTACTGCTTTGGATGTGGGGCGGGAGGGAATGTTTTTACATTTCTTATGGAATATGAGAATTTTTCTTTTGTAGAAGCAGTGAAGTTTCTTGCGGACAGAGCAGGAATCGAACTTCCGGAGATGGAATACTCGAAAGAAGCGAAGGAAAAAGCAGATTTAAAGTCTACGATTCTTGAGATGAATAAGCTGGCTGCAAAGTATTTCTACGTACAGCTGAAATCAGAGCGTGGAAGTCAGGCCTACAGTTATCTTAAGAACCGTGAACTCTCAGATGAGACAATCACAGCGTTTGGACTGGGATTTTCGAACAAATACAGTGATGATCTGTATAAGTATCTGAGAGAGAAGGGATACAGTGAAGACCTGATTCGACAGGCCGGACTGATCAACACGGATGAACGTCAGGGTGTGTACGACAAGTTTTGGAATCGTGTGATGTTTCCAATTATGGATGTCAATAACCGTGTGATCGGATTTGGTGGTCGTGTTATGGGAGACGGAAAGCCGAAGTATCTGAATTCACCGGAGACAGTGGTTTTTGACAAGAGCAGGAATCTGTATGGTCTGAACCGTGCCAGAACATCAAGAAAGCCATACTTTCTTCTTTGCGAAGGATATATGGATGTGATCGCTCTGCATCAGGCCGGGTTTACGAATGCGGTCGCATCTTTGGGAACTGCACTGACAGTGGGGCATGCATCGCTGATCAAAAGATATGTAAAGGAAGTTTATCTGACTTATGACAGTGATGATGCAGGAACCAGGGCAGCACTTCGCGCAGTGCCGATCTTGCGGGAGGCCGGGATTTCTGCTAAAGTTGTAAGGATGGATCCATATAAAGATCCGATGAATTCATTAAGAACCTTGGAGCAGAAGAATATGAGAAGCGGATCCATGCGGCGCGTAATGGATTCATGTTCAGCCTGGAGATGCTGGAGAAACAATATGATATGAATTCTCCCGAAGGCAAGACAGATTTCTTCAGGGAAGTGTCGAGGAGACTGCTTGAATTCGAAGATGAGCTGGAGCGTAACAACTATATCGAAGCTGTTGCAACAGCATACCGGGTCAGCCGGGAAAGCTTGGAGAAGATGGTCGCAAAGATGGCTGTGAATGCCGGAATGGCGAGACCGGTCGCAAGACCGAAACGGGCAGAGGGATCTGAGAAGAAGCAAAAGGAAGACGGAATCCTTACTTCACAGAAAGCATTGTTGACCTGGATGATCGATGATGACAGGCTCTTTGATCAGATCAGTCAGTACATAAGCCCGGGTGATTTTACAGAAAGTCTGTATCGGACGGTTGCAGAACTTTTATATGAGCAGAGAAAGCAGGGAGCCTTGAATCCTGCAAAGATCCTGAATCATTTTACCGGGGAAGAAGATCACAGAGAAGCAGCCTCTTTGTTTAACACAAGAATCAAAGAGCTGAAGACAAAGGAAGAGAGAGAACAGGCTTTACAGGAGACGATCCTGCGGGTGAAGAGTTATAGCATTGAGCATCAGACAATGAATCTCGACCCGACAGATATGCAGGGGTTACAGCATTTGATGGAAGAAAAACGGAAGCTGGAGAACCTGAAGAATTTGAATATTACAATTCAATAAGGATAAAATAAAACAAGACAGGCTGCGGATGCGCGCAGCGAAGGAAGGAAGAACACATGGACGATATTACACAGAAATTTCTTGATAGATTGAAAGAACTGGTTGCACTTGGAAAGAAGAAGAAGAGCATTCTTGATGTTCAGGAGATCAATGATTTTTTCAATGATATGGAACTGAATGCGGATCAGATGGAGAAAGTGTTCGATTACCTTGAGGCAAATAACATTGATGTGCTGCGCATTAGCGGAGATACACCGGATGAGGTGGATGTAGATCTGGATGACATTATCATATCAGAGGAAGACGACGTGGATATGGAGAATATCGACCTGTCAGTTCCGGAAGGCGTGAGTATTGAAGATCCGGTCCGTATGTATTTAAAAAGAGATTGGTAAGGTACCTCTTCTGAGTGCGGAACGTGAGATTGAGCTTGCACAGAGAATGGAAGAAGGCGATGAGGAAGCAAAAAAAGAACTGGCTGAAGCGAACTTACGACTTGTAGTCAGCATTGCAAAGAGATATGTGGGAAGAGGAATGCTTTTCCTGGATCTGATCCAGGAGGGAAATCTCGGACTGATCAAAGCTGTGGAAAAATTTGACTACCGCAAGGGATATAAATTTTCTACCTATGCAACATGGTGGATCCGTCAGGCAATTACAAGAGCGATCGCAGATCAGGCACGTACGATCCGTATTCCGGTTCATATGGTAGAGACTATCAATAAGCTGATCCGTGTATCAAGACAGCTTCTTCAGGAGCTGGGCCGTGAGCCATAGCCAGAGGAGATTGCAAAAGAAATGAATATGCCGGTGGACCGTGTGCGAGAGATCCTTAAGATATCCCAGGAACCTGTATCTCTTGAAACACCTATCGGTGAGGAGGAGGACAGCCATCTTGGTGATTTCATCCAGGATGATAACGTACCGGTTCCGGCAGGCAGCTGCACAGACACTTCTGAAAGAGCAGCTGGATGAAGTACTGGATACATTGACAGAGAGAGAGCAGAAAGTCCTCCGTCTTCGTTTCGGAATGAATGACGGAAGAGCACGTACACTTGAAGAGGTTGGACGAGAGTTTGATGTAACAAGAGAGCGTATCCGTCAGATCGAGGCGAAAGCACTCCGTAAGCTCCGTCACCCAAGCAGAAGCAGAAAACTGAGGGATTATCTGGATTAATGATGGAATTATCGAAAAGATTACAGGCGGTCGCAGATCTTGTGACCGCCCATTATAAATTAGCGGACATTGGAACGGATCATGCATATATTCCGATTTATCTGACACAGCAGAAGAAGATTACAGAAGCAGTTGCACTTGATGTCAATGAAGGACCACTGCAGCGAGCAGAGGAACATATCCGCGAGAATGGACTTGAAGCAGAGATAGAGACGAGACTTTCCAATGGATTTCAGGCATTACAGCCGGGAGAAGTCCAGTCTGCGGTCATCGCAGGAATGGGCGGCGGACTTGTGATCCGGATCCTGACAGAAGGAGAGAAAGTGGTGCGAAAGCTTGAGGAGTGTATCCTTCAGCCACAGTCAGAGATTGAGAAAGTGCGGGCATTTCTTCTTGAGAAGGGATATGAATTTCTGGAAGAAGATATGGTCTGTGAAGATGGAAAATATTATCCTATGATGAAGGTAAGACCACCGGTAGCTGATACAGCAGGCGAAGATACAGAAGTAAAGTGCTGGGATACGGTTCAGTTAAAATATGGAAAGCTTTTGCTGGAGAAACAACATCCGGTACTCAGAGAGTATCTGGAAAGAGAGATACGCATTTATCAAGGTATTTTAGAAGGATTGAAAGCGAAAGATTCTGACCGGATCCGTCAGAGAAAAGAAGAATTGGAACAGGAACTTGTAGAAGCAGAGAAAGGGATGAAATATTATGCAGTGTAAAGAGATTATACAGGTAATAGAGGCAACATTCCGCGAACAGCAGCTTTGGGATTTGACAATGTAGGACTGCTTGCAGGACGTTCAGAAAAAAGAGGTGTCCAGAATTTATCGGCACTGGATGCAACAGATGTTGTGATCGACCGTGCGATCAAGGAAGGTGCGGACATGCTGATCACACATCACCCGCTTTTATTCTCAGCAGTAAAGAAAGTGACGGATGAAGATTTTATTACAAGAAGAATTGTGAAGCTGATTCAGAATGACATTTCCTATTATGCGATGCATACGAATTACGACGTGCTTGGTATGGCAGAACTGTCCGGAAAGATCATGGATCTTCAGAATGGGGAAGTGTTAGATGTTACCTATACAGATGAAGAAGGGAATCCGGAAGGAATCGGAAGAATCGGTAATCTGGAGAAAGATATGACATTGGAAGAGTGCTGTGTCTATGTGAAACACAGACTTGAACTTGGAAGTCTGAAAGTATTTGGAGATATGCAGAAGAAAGTACACCGTCTTGCAATTTCTCGGGATCAGGAAAAGAGCTCGATTGCAGTTGCTCTCGAGAAGGGGGCAGATGTTCTTGTGACAGGAGATATCGGTCATCATGATGGAATTGATGCAGTAGAGCAGGGGCTTGCAGTAATTGATGCAGGACATTATGGCACAGAATATATTTTTATTGAAGATATGAAGCAGTTCTTCGAGAAGAAGCTTCCGGTGCTGGATGTACTTACAGATCCAATCGAGCATCCATTCCAGATCATATAATCAGAAGTGAACGCATAATAATGTTCAGCAGGGCAGCTGCGGGAAAAAGCAGTTCACAAAGACAGTGGAGGTTATTAACAGTTAAATATAAATTATAAAATCATATAAGCACATGTTGAGTTTTGTAAGATATTAGAGTAGAATATTATTGAAAGGAGTAAGTGGCTATAGATATTATTCTGACGAGCAACTCAACCAGGTAATAAATGTAAAGCCTAAAAATCGCATTACAATTGGATATTGTCGCGTTTCCAGCCATAAACAGAAAGATGATCTGGAACAATAGATTGATAATATTGAAAAATCTGAACAGCAGGAACTTGTTGAAGATTTGGTTCAAATAATCACAGTATTTAGTTGCAAATTACAAGGAAAACGAGCGAACAAAGTTAAGAAACTTATCCGAGAATTGATACAGGAGGAACAGATGGTAAAAGCCATAAAAGTAATGTTGATACCAAACAACGTACAGAAAACTAAGATGTTTCAGTACGCAGGCACTTCAAGATTTGCTTATAACTGGGCTTTGGCCAGGGAAAAAGAAGTTATGAAAAGGCGACAAATTCATTTCAGATTCAGAACTCAGAAAAAGAATTTACAAGGCTTAGACATTCTGAGGAATACGCATGGTTATTGAGTATTTCTAACAATGTAACTAAGCAGGCAATTAAAGATGCCTGCTCAGCCTATCAAAACTTTTTCAAGGGTTTGCAAAAATTCCCAAGATTCAAGTCCGAGAAAGAGATCCATGCCGAAGTTCTATCAGGACAATGTTAAGATACAATTCAGTAATACCCATGTTAAGTTTGAAGGCTTTTCTTCCAGCAGGAAAGCAAATAAGCAAAAAATGAATTGGGTAAGACTTGCTGAACATGGACGTATTCCCACAGATGCTAAATATAGGAATCCGAGAGTATCCTTTGATGGATTGAATTGGTGGATTAGCGTATGTGTGGAATTTCCTGATTGTAAGGAAACACTTAATGATGATGGGATTGGCATAGACTTAGGAATCAAAGAGTTGGCGGTCTGCTCTGATGCTGTTAAATATAAGAACATCAATAAGAGTCAGAAAGTAAAGAAACTAGAAAAACAGAAACACAGATTACAGCGTAGTATCTCTCGTTCTTACGAGAAAAAATAAGAAAGGGGAAAGTTACTGTAAAACAAATAATGTAATCAAAAAGGAAAAACTTTTATTAAAACGAGATCACAGATTAACAAATATCCGTAAAAACTATTTGAATCAGACCATATCTGAGATCATAAATCGAAAGCCAAGATTTATTTGTATTGAAGATCTGAATGTCAGCGGAATGATGAAAAATAGACATTTATCCAAAGCAATTCAGGAACAGGGATTTTTTTTGGTTTAGAAAACAGCTCGAATACAAATGCAGCGATAAAGGGATTCAGCTTATTGTGGCGGATCGGTTTTATCCATCCTCAAAGCTTTGCAGCTGTTGTGGAAACATCAAAAAAGATTTGAAATTATCTGACAGAATTTATAGATGTGCGTGTGGGAATAGAATAGACAGAGATTTCCAGGCATCTATAAATCTCAAGACCTATGGAGAACAATTTGCAAGCTGACACGGAAACGTTAATGCAAATATGTACGGATACGTTAGTCCGGAATTTACGCCTGTGGAGAGTACAAGAACTTGTGAGTAGATTGATATTTATATCATCAAAAAGCATACTCGTTGAAGTAGGAATGGAACATAGAAGTTTATAACTTTTTATAAGTTTTCAGTATGGCTGAGAGTTGGAAAGTCAGAAATATAAGGTTACGATAAGCGGAAAAGAGTATCTTTATGAGAAGGGGACGTCTTATCAGGAGATCGCGAAGGATTTTCAGAAAGAGTATAAACATCAGATCGCACTTGTGATGCTGGATGGACATCGTCTGCAAGAACTTAGAAAACAGGTTTCCGGAGACTGTACGCTGCAATTTATTACAACACAGGATACGGCGGGGGTATGACACGTATCGGAGAAGTGTCTGCTTTCTTTTTTATTAAGGCAGTACACGATGTGATTGGCCATGAGCGTCCGCAACAGGTGCGTGTACGGATTCATTTTTCGTTAGGTGCAGGATTTTACTGTACGGTGGAAGGAATCGATCATGTGGGAATGGAATTCCAATGGAAAGTTGAAGAACGCATGTATGAACTTGTACAGCAGAGACTTCCAATCACAAAAGAGTTGATCCATACAGAAGAGGCAGTGGAATTATTCCATCGATATGGGATGTTTGATAAAGAACGTCTGTTCCGGTATCGGAGAAGTTCCCACGTGAATCTGTATGCCATGAATGAATTCCGTGACTATTATTATGGTTATATGATGCCGGATACAGGAGATTTGAAGTATTTTGCATTGTATCTGTATCAGGGCGGAATCGTACTTCAAATGCCGCTGAAAGACGAACCGGAGAAAGTCCCTTTATTTGTGCCAAAGGATAAGCTGTTTCGTGTACTCAGTGAGTCTGTGCGATGGGGAGACCAGCAGGGGATTGATACCGTCGGCGCGCTCAATGACATGATCACGCAGGATGATATGCGTGAGATTGTTCTTGTGCAGGAGGCATTCCAGGAGCGCAAGATCGGAGAGATCGCAAAGCAGATCGCAGATCGTCCGGGGGTAAAGTTTGTTCTGATCGCAGGACCTTCTTCTTCCGGCAAGACAACATTTTCACATCGCTTATCCATTCAGCTCAGAGTGAACGGGCTTCATCCACATCCGATTTCTGTAGATAATTATTTCGTGGATCGGGAGAAAACACCGAAAGACGAGGATGGAAATTATAACTTCGAATGCATTGAAGCAATCGATGTGGAAAAGTTCAATGAGGACATGAGCAATCTGCTGGCAGGCGAGGAAGTCTATCTTCCGGTTTTTGACTTTAAGACCGGTAAACGGAATTTTGAAACAAAGCCAAAGAAACTCGGTGAAAATGATATCCTTGTAATCGAAGGAATCCATTGCCTGAATCCGAAGCTGACAGAACAGTTATGTGATGACCGGAAATTCAGGATCTATATCAGTGCATTGACCAATATCAATATTGATGAGCATAACCGGATCCCGACTACGGACGGACGTTTGATCCGAAGACTTGTCAGGGATGCAAGAACAAGAGGGGCATCGGCGACGAAGACCATCTCAATGTGGCCGTCAGTGAGAAGAGGAGAAGAGAAGAATATTTTCCCATATCAGGAATATGCAGATGTGATGTTTAACTCTTCCCTGATCTATGAACTGGCAGTGTTGAAACAGTATGTGGAGCCGTTGCTTCTTGGCGTAAGCAAAGACTCTCCGGAATATGTTGAAGCAAAGCGATTGTTGAAATTCCTGGATTATTTCGTAGGAATCGGAAATGACAATGTGCCAACGAATTCACTTTTGAGAGAATTTATTGGCGTTGGATGTTTCCATGTCTAATGCAATAGAAAGATAGAAGAAAGAGGATACATAGAAAACTTGTATGTGACAAGAATTTCTATGTATCCTCTTTGCATTAAGATACCTCTTTGTTGATCATATCCTGCAATAAGCAGAAATATACAATATCTAATCCTAAAATCGAGAGAATCAGATAGAGAATAGAAGAATTCCCCTGTATTCCTCTGATGCGGTCACAGCGTTCTCCCATCTTATAAGCCCAGTAAATACCATAGATTCCACAGGTAATCAAAGAAAATAGGAATACCATGCCTCCGCTTGTTGCCTGTGGCTCTCCGGCCAGCTGATTCACCTCATCATTCAGCTTGATCATCCAGTAGATACTGTAGATGCCGCAGGTGAGAAAAAGAAAAAACAATTGCAAGTACAAGATTACGTGGCATAATGCCTGCAGTTGCCCCGTTCCGGTAATAATTGTTCTGATTATAGTTGTTCTGGTATGCATTCTGGTAATATGCATTCTGCTGGAACTGGCTATCCTGCTGTTTTTGATTCTCCTGTGTATGAGCATTATCATTAGGAGAGGGAAGCGGAGCACCACATTCCTGACAGAAAGAAGCACTGTCTTCGCAGAGTGAATTACATTTTGGACAGATTTTCATAGAAGATTCTCCTTTGCATGAATTAGTTCGAAAAATGTCAGAAGTTGACAAGATCCTTCTGAAAAGTATCGTAGCATAAAAAGATACAAGTTACAAGAAATGTAGCCAAGTTTTAGGATATCTTAAGATATTCGATAGAAATAAACCTGGAATATGCATAATATTCTTCCTTTTTCTTTCAAAAAGTTTGTGGTAGAATAGTAATGTTTCTGAAAACAAAACATGAGGAGATGAAAGTATGCCAGTATTTGACTTTAACAGTGCACCGGAAGATAAGAAAGAAGTTCAGTGTACTTATACAACATTTTGTTCCAACGAAGACCATGCGACACCGGAGTGTCCGATTCTTGTTCTGGATAACCGAACCGGAAGTGGAACCATCATTCCTGCGGTGTGTTTACCAATCAGAATAAGCAGACCGCATTTGAGTTTGATGAAAAGGACGGAACATGCAGTGCAGATATCCTGAAAGTGGATGCACGTTTTGTCAGCCTTTTAAAATGGCTTGGAGAAAATCACATTAATGTACGTCTTTCCGGAGAAAATAAGCCGGATGGTTATGCCGTTTACAGAATCCGTGAGATCGCATTTGGAGGCGGAACAAAATTATCTGCAGAGGACGGCTTCCTTCAGTTTATGATCGAGCGGCTGTTTGCAAGTGATGCGCCAAAAGAAGAGATCAATGATGACGAGCAGGAAGAGTCCGGAGATGACATGAAGCTTACAAGTATTCAGAGCATCACCGACTTTATGACATGCGCAGGACGTACACTTCCGGATAACATTCGTCTGTGGGCAAGAAGAAACCTTGCAGTGGCACGCTCTCATGAAGTTTCGCAGGAAGAGCGCCGTCACGCACAGAGAGCACTTTCTATCATGCTTAACATTAAGTGGAAGAGCAACTACTTTGAATCAATAGATCCTGTTGAGGCAAGAAGAATCCTGGATGAGGAGCTTTTTGGAATGGAGAAAGTAAAGCAGAGGATCATAGAAACCATCATCCAGATAAACAGGACCCACACACTTCCGGCATACGGAATACTGCTGGCGGGACCGGCGGGAACAGGAAAATCCCAGATTGCTTATGCGGTTGCAAGGATTTTAAAACTGCCATGGACAACCCTTGATATGAGTTCTATTAATGATGCCGAACAGCTTACCGGCTCATCAAGAATTTACTCCAATGCAAAGCCTGGTATTATTATGGAAGCATTCAACATGGCTGGTGAATCTAACCTTGTATTCATTATCAACGAGCTTGATAAGGCGGCATCCGGAAAGGGAAACGGAAACCCGGCAGATGTTTTGCTTACACTGTTGGACAATCTTGGATTTACAGATAACTACATGGAGTGTATGATCCCAACAGTTGGAGTATATCCAATTGCCACTGCAAATGATAAGGATCAGATCAGTGCACCGCTGATGTCACGTTTTGCAGTGATTGATATTCCTGACTATACTCAGGAAGAAAAAAAAATCATTTTCTCCAAATTTGCACTTCCGAAGGTGCTGAAACGCATGAGCCTGAAAGCAGAAGAGTGCATTATGACAGATGAGGCACTCAATGAAGTGATTGAACTGTACTCCAATACATCAGGAATCCGAGATCTGGAACAGGCAGCAGAACACATCGCAGCAAATGCGCTGTATCAGATTGAGGTGAACCATGTGGAGAAAGTTGTATTTGATGCAGAAATGGTAAGAGAACTGCTTGGATAAAGTTGGGATTTGCCCTGAAAAAAATGAGCTCTGGAAAGTTTTGGCTTTCCAAAGCTCATTTTTTGAATTCCTACTGTCTATAGTACTGCAGGAACTCCCCAATCTTACCAACCGCCTCTTTCAGTACTTCAATACGTGGCAGATAAACCACACGGAAATGATCCGGCTGATGCCAGTTAAATCCACTTCCCTGAACGATCAGGATCTTCTTGTCACGAAGCAGATCAAGAGCAAATTTCTCATCATTTACGATATTAAATTTCTTTGTATCGATCTTAGGGAACATATAAAATGCAGCTTTCGGTTTCACAGCGGTAATTCCCGGAATATCTGTCAGCGCATTATAAATAAATTCTCTCTGCTCATAAATACGTCCACCAGGAACAATATAATCATTGACACTTTGGTGTCCGCCGAGAGCAGTCTGCACAATGGACTGTGCCGGAACGTTAGAGCAAAGACGCATGTTGGAAAGCATCTTGATTCCTTCGATATAGTCTCTTGCAATATTTTTATTACCACTTAAGATCATCCATCCGATACGGAAACCAGCGATCATATGAGACTTTGATAAACCAGAGAATGTCACACAGAACAGATCAGGAGCTAGAGAAGCGATGGATACATGCTCTTCTCCATCCATTACCAGCCGGTCATAGATCTCATCAGAGAAAATGATCAGCTGGTGTTCTCTTGCAAGATCTACAATCTGCTGCAGTACTTCCTTCGGATAAAGAGCACCGGTCGGATTGTTTGGATTGATGATAACGATCGCTTTTGTACGGTCATTGATCTTCTTACGCATATCTTCGATATCCGGATACCAGTCAGACTGCTCATCACAAATATAGTGAACAACCTTTCCACCGGCAAGTGTAGCACAAGCTGTCCAGAGCGGATAATCCGGAGACGGGATAAGAATCTCATCCCCTGTATCCAAAAGAGCAGACATGGTAAGATTAATCAGTTCACTGACGCCATTTCCCGTATAAATATCGCTCATCGTTACATTCGGCAGGTGCTTTAACTGGGCATACTGCATGATCGCTTTTCGCGCAGAGAACAGACCGGCAGAAGCAGAGTAGCCTTCGCAGTCAGAAAGCTGACGGCTCATGTCATAGATCACCTCATCCGGTGTACGGAAGCCAAACGGAGCCGGATTTCCGATATTAAGCTTCAGTACATGAGTTCCCATCTCTTCCATTCTGGCAGCCTCATCCACAACCGGACCTCTCACATCATATAATACATTATTTAACTTGGATGATTTCTTGAATTCTCTCACTTTCATACCTCCTGAATTATCTGCGGATGTCTGTATCTTATCAACATCTGACAGTGTGGAATCATTATCATTATCATTATTATTGTTTAACCAGTCAGGGTCAACCTGCAGGGCATCTGCCGAGAAAATGTAAGATGTCGGTACGCGGGATTGTCTTCCCACTGACATACTGGCTGACATGACTTTTCCCAAGCTTGATCCCTTTCTGCTGGGCAAGACGAACAAGATCAACCTGCTTCAGGCCTTGCTCGTTCATAGCGGCTTTTAATCTGTCTGCAAAGGTTTCCATAAAGCTCCTTTCTAGGGGTCATCTTTCCGAGGTCAGACCCCATTAATAAAGTATTAACAAAACACAAAGTTCAATTTAAAATCTGCTTCAATACGAAAATCTCTAAAAAGTTCAATTTAAAAGTTCAAAACTTTAGTCAGAGTATACCACGATAAATGAAAAAGTTCAATAAAAAAATTACTGTTATAGAAAATCCGCAAAATCACGGTATCATTAAGAAAATATGATATACTAAAAGTGTTTATTACAGCAAAATACAAAGTACACAGAACGAAGGGAAACAGGGAAATGATTCTTGAAAATGAAAAAAATAAAACAGGCATTGGAATATATAAAGGAAGAAGATCCGGCAACGACTCAGGATACGCTCAATATGTGTCAGATCCCGGCGCCTTCTTATAAGGAAGAGAAAAAAAGCAGAGTATATCCGGGAGCGGTTCCGGGAGATCGGGCTTAGGGATGTCAGGATTGACGCTGTTGGAAATGTGCTTGGTATCTGGCCGGGAACCGGTGAAGGACCAAGTGTAATGCTTGCAGCACACACAGACACAGTATTCCCGGAAGGGACAGATCTGACGATAAGAAAAGAAGGGAATCGTTATTATTGCCCCGGCATTAACGATGACACACATGCAGTGGCGGAGATGATCGCAGTAGCGAAAGCAATGATCCATGCAGATCTTCACACAAAAGGAGACTTGATCTTCTGTGCAAATGTGTGTGAAGAAGGACTTGGAGATCTAAGGGGCGTGAAGTATCTGTTCGGATACGACAACAAAGCTTCAGAAGAATGTCCAGAGGTAGATGCATCTGTCTCGATTGATAACCAGTATACGGGCGGGGGTGATCTATACGGCAACAGGAAGTCACCGTTATGAGGTGACATTTACCGGAAGAGGTGGTCACAGTTTCCAGAACTTTGGCATTCCTAATCCAATCCATGCAATGGGACGAGCCATCGCACAGATCGCAGAATTCCAGGTTCCGGATGAGCCGAAGACGACATTTAACGTAGGCGTGATCCAGGGAGGAACTTCTGTAAATACAATTTCAGGTTCTGCATCCATGCTGGTAGACCTTCGTTCGGACAGCGAAGAAGAGCTGAACCGATTGGACAAAGAACTTCATAAAGTGATCAAACAGGCAGTGGAAGAAGAAAAAATGCAAGATGGGATGCTTCAAAGCCGCAGATCAAAGTGCAGATCGAAGGACGCGGTGTGAGACCGGCGGGGGCACAGCCAAAGGACTGTGCAATCGTGAAAGCAGCATTCGGGCGGCAGAACTGCTGGGAATTGAACCGGAGTATCGGTATGAGAGCAGTACAGATGCGAATATCCCGATCAGTATGGGAATCCCGGCAATCACTGTTGGAAGAGGTGGAGAAGAAGACGGAATCCATACCCTTCAGGAATGGTACGAGCCAAAAGAAGCATGGCTTGGACCACAGAGAGATTTGCTTCTGATGATTCTGCTTGCCGGGGCAGAAGGAGTCTGTGAGCCGGCTATAGAAAAAAGATAAAAAATCTTAAGAAAATATCAATGTCTTTTTAGGCACATTTCCTGTATACTGATGGTATGAGAGAATATTTTGTGCAGATTGTACCGGATGTCCCGGAGATTTTATCTCAGTCGAGAAGACTCCCACCTCTTTAGGTGGTGAGTAATAACAAATTTGTCTCAGTGGGAGTTAGGTCTCCGACTGAGATAAACGCTCCGCGAGGATGCGCAGTGATTCTGTAAAGAATATGTCAGCTTACGCTGACCAGAATCACGCGCCAAGTCTCACGGACGTTCGACTTGAACTTTTTGCACAAAAAGAAGTAAAAATAAAATAAAGCAGGAGGGCAAACGATGCGGGGAATCAGAAAGCAGTCATCCGACACACAGAGCTCCAGTCAGCCGAAGAAAAAAGAAGATTGGATACAAAACAGAAAAAAAGGAATGTTGATCGGCGGAGGTATCTTCCTTGTGGCAGTGATCGCCCTGATCTTTGTGAAGAATCTGACAGGTGGAAGTGGAGCAGATGGAGAGAATGTTCTCTATGCGGATTCCGTCGGAATGATCACAGGGACAGGACTTGGGACACAGAACCGTTTTACAGGAGTGGTTGAAGCACAGGATACGTTGAAACTGACACTGGCAGACAACCAGAAGGTAAAACAGATCTTTGTTGAAAAAGGGCAGGAAGTAGAGCCTGGAACAAAGTTGTTTGAATACGATACAGAAGAGCTTGCTATGACATTAGATCAGGGAAAACTGGAGCTTGAGAAGATCACGAACAACATCAGCAGCCTGAATTCACAGATCGCGACACTTACAACGGAGAAGAAGAGTGCGCCGGCCAGCGAACAGCTGTCCTATACGACACAGATCCAGGAACTTCAGATGGAGATCAAGCAGGAAGAGTACAATTATAAAGTAAAAGAACTGGAAGTAAACCGTACACAGAAGAGCCTGGAACAGTCTACAGTAACTTCTACAGTTGCCGGAATTGTACAGGAGATCAACGAACAGCAGGGAACAGACCCTTCTACAGGAGAGTCCCAACCGTTTATGAGTATTCTTTCTACAGGAAAATACCGGATCAAAGGAAAGATCAGCGAGCAGAACATCGGAGATCTGACACCGGGCACACAGGTGACGATCCGCTCCAGAGTGAATGAAGATGAGATCTGGACAGGTACAGTAGATAACGTAGACACAGAGAAGCCGGAGAACAGTTCCCAGGATTCTATGAGTTATGGTTCTGAGAACAGCGATAATCAGGCAACAAAGTATCCATTCTATGTCACATTGGATACAATAGATGGATTGATGCTCGGACAGCATGTCTATATCGAGACAAGTACTTCACTGGAAGCAGACAAGATGTGGCTGATGCGTGACTACATTGTAGACGCAGATTCAGATCATCCATATGTATGGGTAGCAGGAGATAATGACAAGCTGGAGAAGCGTTCTGTTACACTTGGAGAGACGAACGAAGATATGGGAACCTGTGAGATCGTAGACGGACTGAAAGCTTCTGATTACATTGTATGGCCAAGCGAGGAGTGCAAAAAGGTGCGGCTGTTGTGAAGAACGATTCAGGTACATCAGGCAGTACTTCAGATATGTCAGGAGCCGAGGGCGGTTACGAAGAACCTGTAGAAGAAAATGCAATGCAGGAAGGAGTTCCGGGAACGGAGGAGAGTGTGGATGAATAAAAAGAAAAAATAATAAAGATCGGCATTCCTGTGGCAGCAGGCTGTATCGTTCTTGCACTTGGAATCGGTTTCGCAGTGAAGAACAGCGGAAAGGCTGTTAAAGTAGCTCCTGTCAGCAGTTTGAATTCCGGCGGCTGGTACGATGATAGTGGGATTGCAAGTTACGGAACCGTCACAACGAACCAGAAGCAGGACATTTACGTGGATGATACTATGCCGATCACACAGGTTTACGTGAAAGCCGGGGATACGGTGAAAGTTGGAGACCGTCTTGTGGCATATGACACGACACTTTCTTCCCTGGAACTTGAGATGAAAGAAATGCAGATTCAGGGGATTGACCTGAACATTCAGAACCTGCAGAAAGAGATCACCCAGCTCAAGGGGACGAAGACCGCGAAGGCAGATACAGGGGTATCCGTCGTGCAGACAAGCACAGCTGGAGAACAGCAGCCAACTGTACAGAAGATGAGTGCTGTAAAGACAACCATTCTTAATACAACAAAAGAGGATGAGAATAAAAAACCGGATGGCGATACCTCGAAGGATGATACGACAAAAGACGACAACACAAAAGATGATACCTCAAAAGATGATACTTCAAAAGACGATGCTTCGAAAGATGATAATGCGAAGGATGACACATCCAAAGATGATAATAAAAAGACGATGTACCGTCTTCCGCAATTGAGCGTCCATTCCTGAAGCATTAAAGGGAAAAGAGGTTTACAGTGAGATTACATTAGATTCTGTTCCTTATAATAAAGAAGACGCAGACGGAACAATGGAAAAACCGTATCGTTATCTTTGTGCACCGGGGGCAGCCGTAAATGCACCGTTTATGCTTAAAGTATTAAAAGAGGGTCAAGTGTGTGCCTTTGATGTAGTAGATAACGCAGAAGCGCCGACAAAATTCTTATCCTGTTGGATCCTCGATGGAAAAACAGGACAGGTAGTCATACCGGATTCACAACCAACTCCAGACCCGGAGCCGACTCCAAATCCAGAGCCAACTCCGAAACCAGAAACCAACTCCGGAACCAGAGCCAACTCCGGAACCAGACCCAACTCCGGAACCGGATATTTCAGAAGATCCGGTTATCCCAGACACCCCGGACCTCCCGTCAAAGGAAGAAGTGGCGAAGCAAATCAAGGAGAAAGAGCAGAAGATCAAAGATCTGGATCTTTCCAAGAGATCCGCTGAACTGGAACTGAAAAAGCTGAAGAAAAAGGTCGGGGACGGCGTGATTAAAAGTACGGTAGAAGGTGTAGTCAAAGAAGCGACTGACGAAGCGTCTGCAAAGAATGAGAACAAACCGGTTGTCAGCGTTGTCGGAGAAGAAGGTTTCTATGTGACCGGAAGAGTCGGAGAGACAATGCTTGATCAGATCAAAGAAGGAATGACTGCGACTGTAATGTCCTGGCAGTCGGGAGAATCCTACGAAGCGACAGTTACAGGTGTTGGCAACTCACCGGTAAGCGATTATTCCACAGGAGAGAACCAGAATCAGTCCTTCTATCCGTTCACGCTCGTGATCCACGGAGACGCAAATCTCTCGAATGGTGAGTCTGTGAATCTGTCGATGGATGGAATTGCAGCAGGTAGTGATGGATCAATCTATCTTGAAAAAATGTTTGTCCGCGAGGAAGGAAACCGCTATTATGTCTACAAGCGGGGCGATAACGGCAGATTAACAAAACAGTATGTAGAGGTTGGCAAAAATATGTACAATTCACTGGAGATCACCTCCGGCCTCACAATGGACGACCTGATTGCATTCCCTTACGGCAGAGATGTCAAAGAAGGCGCAAAGACACAGGAAGCAGATACCCTGTACGACTATTATTAAGAAGACTGAACAGTATCAAAATGAAAGAGAGTGAGGTGCCATTATGTTAGAAGACATCAGACTGGCGTTTCAGGGAATCTGGAATCATAAATTAAGATCTGCGCTCACAATGCTCGGAATCATCATAGGAATCGGTTCCATTATTGCAATTGTATCTACGATTAAAGGAACGAATGAACAGATTAAGAAGAATCTGGTCGGTGCAGGAAATGACGCGGTAAATGTACAGCTCTATCAGGGTGACTGGCCGATCGATCTGCAGTATCAGTCACTCCCGGACGGAGTGCCGGAGATCTCAGACGAGACATTGCAGGAAGTCGTTGAACTCCCGGAAGTGGAGACAGCGTTTTTATATCATACAAGAAATGAATACGATGCAGTTTACCGTGGCGCAAAGTCATTAAGTAACAGCGTGATTCTCGGAATTGACAGAAATTATCTGGATGTTTACGGATATCAGGTGACCAAAGGAAGAGGATTAACAGACAAAGATTATTCCGAAGGACGAAAAGTAGCCTTGATAGACAAGACAACAGCGGCAAGTTTATTCGACAATGCAGATGTGCTCGGAAGAACGATCGAAATTAAAGGAGAACCTTTTGTTGTCGTTGGAATGGTTGCAAAGAAAGCAGAGTCCCAGCCGGTAATCAACTCAATGGAAGATTACTATCGCTACATGTCAGATGACCAGAGTGGAAAGATCATTATTCCGGATAATGTATGGCCGGTCATCTACCAGTATGACGAACCACAGAACCTTGTCGTGCGTGCAAAAAGCACAGATGATATGACAACGGCAGGAGAGAAAGCCGCAGATATTTTAAATGCTATGCTGACAGTTTCAGATGATACCGTGAAATACAAAGGAGAAGATCTGTTAGAACAGGCAACACAGATCCAGGAGATCAGTAACTCGACAAATCAGCAGTTGATCTGGATCGCCAGCATTTCCCTGTTAGTTGGTGGAATCGGAGTTATGAATATCATGCTCGTGTCGGTTACAGAACGTACCGGCGAGATTGGATTAAAGAAGGCACTCGGAGCGAGAAAACGCAGAATTCTGACACAGTTCCTGACAGAGGCGGCGGTGCTGACACTGCTTGGAGGAATTATAGGTGTTCTTGGAGGAATCGCACTTGCGTACATTATATCCGGAGTCTCAGCGGTTCCGGTAGCGATCAGCGGAGTTTCGATTGTGATCGCAGTGCTGTTCTCCACACTGATCGGTATTATCTTCGGACTGATCCCGTCCGTGAAAGCGGCGAACATGAATCCAATCGAGGCACTTAGACATGAATAAAAAACAGTGGAAAAAAGAAAATACTTGTTTCAATTTCCTTCCATATCTGTTATAGTATGTGTTAATTAAAAGAGTCAGGAGAATCTGAGTGATCGGATTCTCCGTCTTTCTATGCAAAGAGAAAATAGCAATTATTAAAAGGAAAAGAGAAAAGGGGCATGTAGATTTGAGCAGCAGTACATTAGAGGGAAAGAAAAAGACAGAGAACGGAACAAAGAGGCTGATCTTCACAGCAGTATCTATCTTGCTGGAGATCGTCTTCCTTCTATTTCTGTTCACAAAGGTAAGTGAATACGCAACTATTATTGACTGGGCAACAAGAATCGTGGCAATCTTTCTTGTGCTTGGACTTTACAGCATGGATAAGACTTCATCAATGAAAATGCCATGGATCATACTGATGCTTGCATTCCCGATTCTTGGTGTGAGTCTGTATCTTCTCGTAGGTCTGAACGGAAGTACGAAGAAGATGCGGGCAAGATATGAAGAGATTGATAAAAACTGCTCCCATATCTTCCGGATAACAGACAGATTCTCGAATGGATGAAAAAAGAGAGTCCGCAGGCGGGGGCAATCGCTTCTTATCTGACGAATTATTCTTGTTACCCGGTTTATCAGAACACAGATGTTACATATTATGATGAGGCGATCAAAGGGCTGGATGCACAGCTGGAGGATCTTTCAAAGGCAGAAAAGTTCATCTTTATGGAGTATCATGCCATCGAAGACGAAGAGGCATGGCAACGGATCCGACGGTACTTGAAGACCGTGTGAAAGCAGGCGTAGAAGTCCGTATCTTCTATGATGATATGGGATCGATTTGGTTTGTGAACATGGATTTTGCAACAAAACTGAAATCTTTAGGAATCAAATGCCGTGTATTTAACCCGATTCTGCCGGGACTGAATATGTTCCTGAACAATCGCGATCACCGGAAGATTACTGTGATTGATGGAAAGGTTGCTTACACAGGTGGATACAATCTGGCGAATGAGTATTTCAACATCACGCATCCGTATGGAATCTGGAAAGATACCGGGATCCGTATGGAAGGAGATGCGGTCAAGTCTATGACAGTAGCATTTCTGAAATGTGGAATGCAGCCGGAAATGTAAAGTCAAAAGAACTTGTACCGGAGAAATATGTGATCAACTATGCATACCAGGCACAACAGCGTGGTTATGTCCAGCCATATGCAGACAGTCCGCTTGATGGTGAGCAGGTAGGCGAAGAGGTGTATATCAGTATGGTGAATAAAGCGGAAAAATACTGCTGGTTTATGACACCGTACCTGATCATCACAGACGAGATGACACATGCACTCACACTGGCAGCAAAGCGTGGCGTTGATGTGCGTATCATAACACCGGGTATCCCGGACAAGAAGATGGTCTACAGTGTGACCCGTTCCTTCTATCATAATCTGGTTAAGCATGGAGTCCGTATCTATGAATGGACACCTGGTTTCTGTCATGCAAAGATGAGTGTGGCAGACGATATAATGGCAACCTGCGGAACAATCAATCTCGATTACCGCAGTCTGTACCATCACTTTGAGAATGGATGCTTCCTGGCAGATTGCGACGCAGTGCTGGAGATCCGGGATGATCTGATCCGCACGATGGGAGAAAGCAGAGAAGTGACCGAGCAGTATAAAGAAGGAAGAAGTGCGGGCTTAAGACTCGGACAGCTGATCTTACGTCTGTTTGCGGAGCTGCTCTGATAATATCGTTTGTGGGTTGAATTTGCACGGGATTGATTGTATAATGAACTTGATTATTTTTTTTTATGAAGGAGGAATCAACGATGATTACCTGGAACAATTTGGATAAGCTTACTTCTTATCAGGAACTTAAGAAGACAGAAAGTGTAGACCTCGCAGCAGTGATGGCCGGAGAGAACGGAGCAGAGCGTGTGAAGAACTACAGCGTTCCGATGGCAGAAGGATTAGCATACAATTATGCAGCGAAGAAAGTGGATGACACAGTTCTCGCAGCTCTTGAGAAACTGGCAGAAGAAGCACAGCTGACAGAGAAGTTCGAAGCACTTTTACAACGGAGAAGTTGTGAACACAGGAGAGAAGCGTCTCGTACTTCACCACATGACACGCGGACAGCTCGGAGATGCTGTTGAGGCTGACGGTGTAGACAAGCGTACTTTCTATGTAGAGCAGCAGAAGAAGATTGCTGAGTTCGCGAACAAAGTACATGCAGGTGAGATCACAAACGGTGCCGGAGAGAAATTTACAACGGTTGTACAGATCGGTATCGGTGGAAGTGATCTCGGACCTCGTGCAATGTATCTTGCACTTGAGAACTGGGCTAAGAAGAATGACACATTCAAGATGGAAGCGAAGTTCATCAGCAACGTTGACCCGGATGATGCGGCAGCTGTACTTAATTCTATCGATGTTGCACATTCTATCTTCGTACTGGTATCAAAATCAGGAACAACACTTGAGACTCTGACAAATGAGTCCTTTGTTAAGGATGCTCTTAAGAACGCAGGACTTGACGCATCCAAGCATATGATCGCAGTAACAAGTGAGACTTCACCACTTGCAAAGAGTGATGATTACCTTGCAGCCTTCTTCATGGATGATTATATCGGAGGACGTTTCTCATCTACATCAGCAGTTGGCGGAGCAGTACTTTCCCTCGCATTCGGACCGGAAGTATTTGCACAGTTCCTTGACGGAGCAGCAGCTGAGGATAAACTGTCCCTCAATAAGAATATCAAAGAGAATCCGGAGATGCTCGATGCATTGATCGGTGTATACGAGAGAAATGTACTCGGATACCCAAGCACAGCAGTACTGCCTTACTCACAGGCACTGAGCCGTTTCCCGGCACATTTGCAGCAGTTGGATATGGAGTCTAACGGTAAATCTGTAAACCGCTTTGGTGAGCCGGTAGATTATCCGACTGGACCGGTCATCTTCGGAGAGCCGGGAACCAATGGACAGCATTCATTCTATCAGTTATTGCATCAGGGAACGGATATCGTTCCGTTACAGTTCATTGGATATAAGAACAGCCAGATCGGAACATGTTGTGATACAGGACAGCACAAGCCAGCAGAAACTCTGCGCAAACGTTGCAGCACAGATCGTTGCCTTTGCATGCGGTAAAGAAGATGAGAACCGTAACAAGAACTTCGAAGGTGGACGTCCATCCAGCATTATTATCGGAGAGCAGTTAACACCAGCATCTCTCGGAGCACTGCTTGCTCACTTTGAGAACAAGATTATGTTCCAGGGATTTTTATGGAATGTAAACAGCTTCGATCAGGAAGGTGTTCAGCTTGGTAAAGTACTGGCAAAACGTGTACTTGCACATGAGACAGATGGTGCACTGAAGGTGTTCAGTGATCTGCTGAATATCTAATCGAATTATATAAGTAAAAAGTATAGGAATCGTGCTGTCGGCGGAGAGTTTTGCTGACAGCACGATCTTTTATATATTAGGAAAGTGCTTTCCTAATATATAAAAAACGCTCCGCTTAGGATGCACACTGCGGCGTATAATGTAAGTGTCGCAAGCGACCGCGCAGGCGCAAGAATGTGCCGAGGCACATTCTTTGTTCAAGCAAAGATTTTGTAAAAGAGAGAGGAAGCAAATGAAAAAGCGAAGGATCAAAGGAATTCAGATGATTCCATATGGACTTCTGGCCGGAGTTATGACAGAAGATTCACTAGAAGAGAGGCAAAGAGAAGTCCGCCTGACAGAGATTTCATCCGAAGGATTCCGCATCCGGCTTTGCAGGAGAGGGAAAGCAGAGGAGAACATTTATCCGAAAGCATTCAAGATCTGCTTCTATCAGATGAATCAGGCAGAGTATCGGGAGATTGAAATTCGTCATTTTCAGATAGAGGCTGGGGAACTGACAGAATTCTATCAAGCCTATGATATTTTCTACAGTTCAGGAAGATTATAAAGAAGCCTTTCAGAAGCTCTGTGTCGAATATAGCCGATACATTTCGCTCAAGCTGGAAGAGGATGATGCACATCTGGCGCAAGAAATGACCGGTTATCCCGCGCAGGAAGAAGAGGAACATTTCAAGAATGAAACAGAACAAAATAAAGCGTGGTTTCAGAATGCGGAGATCTTCCAAAATCTGCCGGCAGAATTAGCGGTAGAACTGGATCATCCGAAACTATACGAACAATATCTGACCAGACCGATTGAACGGTTCATGAAAGAATACTGGCAGCAGCATGGAATCAAAGATGCGCGGATTCTGGGAAGACAACCGGACCGGTTGTATCTCGGTAATCAATTCTGTCCACATTTATTCCCGAAAGAAGAACAGTTCTTTGCACTTCTTGAGAAAGCAGATAAAGAACGGATGGAAGTGACCGTTGCCTTTTCCTTTATTCGGGAAGACAGGCTTGCACAGACAGAACAGCTGTTGACACGCCTGAATCAGTGGTGTGAACAACAGAAGACTTCCGGGGCAGAGAAGAAACGACTTGAGGTTGTAGTCAATGATTGGGGACTGGCACGTCTTGTAAGACGGACCAAACATCTGATCCCGTGTCTTGGAACTCTGTTAAACAAGCGGAAGAAAGATCCGAGAATGTCCTACAAGATGGGAGATAAGACGCTGTTGGAACAGAATAATCTGAATGCAGGATTTTATCGCACCTATTTGGAAGAAAGCTTTGGAATCAGCAGTTATGAGTGGGAAAGTTGCGGTTATACACAGGAAATACCGCAAAAGATACAGAACCATCTACACGTGCCGTTCTATCAGACAAATACGTCGAGCTATTGTACACTTTGCGCTGTACTGGAACACGGTGAACGTGGAAAACAAAGGGAGAGACAAGAATGTCCGGCACCGTGTCTGGAACATAGCTTCTTCAATCCAAAGCATTTATATATGAAGGGAAAATACAACAGTCTGTTCGCATTGGATAAACATCTGTTGGATGAATCGGATCAGTTGAAGAGAGAACTCGGAATAAAATGGAACCGTCTTGTGGTCAATCTATTGTGAAATGTGAAAAACAGAAGGATGATGGAAGAATGGAGACACAGAAAAAACAGAATGAAAAAAAAGAAAAAGCAGAGCGAAGGATGAAAATCGTTGCAGGACTTGGCTCTATAGATGAATATATTCCATACGTCCTGGCAGGAGCAGACGAATTGTTCTGCGGATGTGTGCCATATAACTGGACAAAAAATACGGAACCGTACTTCCACTGAACCGCAGGGAAGTGCTGGCCTATAATGTGCAGCTCGGTTCTTTCAGCGAATTAGAAATCCTCTCAGCAATGATCCGGAAGTACAGAAAGCCGGTGCATATCGCGATGAATTCTCTCTATTATATTCCGGAACAATATGAAGAGATTGCAGACATTGTGAAACAGTGTATGAAAATCGGATTCGACAGCTTCATCCTTGCTGATCCGGCATTGATTTTGTACCTGAGACAGAAAGGCATATCCTGTAAGATCCATCTCAGCGGTGAAGCCGGAGAAATGAACCGGGAGGCAATCAAAGTTTTCCGGGAAATGGGAATCGGCCGGATCATCTTCCACAGGAAAAATACAGTTGCATCGATGCGGCAGATGATAGAAGCTGCAAATGCAGAAAAACTGGAATTCGAGGCCTTTGCATTGAACGAATTGTGTCAGTTCACAGGAGCATTCTGCAATTCCCTTCACTGTGACGAGATGGGGTATCTGTGCAGGACGACTTACTGGGGAGATGCTGAGATGGAAGAGGGTATGGAACGAGCGATAAAAAGAACATTGGAGACAGAAGAGCAACAAGAACAACAATATCTCTGTGGGAAGAGTGGATGTGCATTGTGTGTGCTGCCACAGCTGGAGGCAGCAGGGATTACTCATCTGAAACTGGTTGGACGAGGAAATTATGTGGAAGATATGATCTTGGATATTCGGAATCTGAAGGCTGCGCTGGGGCTTCTAGGAGGGGGATCAAAGAGAAGAAAAAAGAGGCAGGGAGATATATCGATCAATTGAATAAGAAAATCTTTGATGGTCAGCCGTGTGGAAATAATTGTATTTATAATCCGGGGCGTTTCTTTGAGGTGTATGGGGAAAAAGAAAAAGTTCAGAATAGAAAAAGAAAGCGTATTTCGTGGAGTAGATTACTCTACGAAATACGCTTTTTCTTTAAATTGTTTCAAATCTTAGTATAATTATCATGTATAGTCTACTCTTTTCAAACATTTCTGTCAATGTATATACGTTCATTTCATGAATTTATACAATCTCTTAGCAAAAAAAAAATCGAAAAACAGACACTTTCGTCATTTTAATCATCTTTTTTGAATGGATTTTTATCTATTCGCCGTCAAATTTATGGTCAATTGTCAGTTAATTTACAAGCTACCAGATCAGAAAATCAAAAATATTTATTTTAAATTATCTAAGTTGTTTCGTGTTTTTACAATCACATGTATTTAAAAATTAATCATACTTACAAATTTTACAGCATTTATTTACCGTCAAATTTTTGGTCAGACACCTGAAAACCATTGATTTCCAAGGCTTTCCGTAAAAAATTCGTAGAAATCTACTCTACGAAATTTTTTTGCAAAAAGGGTGAAGGCTTATGGGAAGAAGACCGGCAGATCTGTCAGGAAGAAAGTTCGGTATGTTGACAGCCAAATATGCGACAGAAAAAAGGGATAAACGGGGCTCCGTTTATTGGCATTGTGTCTGCGATTGCGGAAATGAAGTTGACGTGACGGCAGCAGGTCTTGTGCATGGTAATTATCATAGCTGCGGTTGTTTACAAAAAGAAGAACCGTCAGGAAATTGCGCAGAGACGACATCTCGTAGACGGAACCTGTGTTGAAGTACTAGAAAAAAAAAAAAAGCAGAAAAGATAACATGAGTGGTTTTCGTGGCGTTTTCCAGTTGAAGAATTGTAATCGGTATCGTGTGGATATTGGGTTCAAGGGAAAACGCTATTATGTTGGTCTTTTTGACAATTATGACGAAGCGGTGCAAGCAAGACTTGCAGCAGAGAATCTGATCCACAATGGTTTCATTCAGAAATGGAAGGAATGGAATGAGAAGGAGAAGGAGGATCCGGAGTGGGGGAAGGAGCATCCGCTTGTGTTTGATGTGAAGAAAGAGGATGGGGAGATTCGGGTGAGTGGTTGGAGTGAATGATTTGTTTATAACAAACAATGAATGACGAAAATGGACTGGGTGATATATACAGTTTTAACAAAATTCATGCGCCGACAGGGTTCGATTCAACAATCCAACACTTAGAAAAAAACGTCATTGCAGGGTATACGGGGTTCGACCGTACAAATCAACACTTCGGCTATAGAGAAATAGAAACGAGTGTACTCAACGGATGTTTTATGGAGTAGAAAACAAGGGAAATATGATTGCTGGGGTAATTGGATACGACAGTATAAGAAAACACTTAGCCGAGTGTGCGGTAAGAGGAAAAAAAGAAATACTATCTGTGAAGAGCAGATGTGTACATAGATAAAAAAATTGAGAGACCAGTGGAGGAAGAAACCTATGGCGGAAAAAAAGAAAATACTGTACATAGTCGAAGCTATGGGCGGAGGCGTTTTTACTTACATAGTTGATTTGGCAAATGAGCTGGTTAATTCCTATGATATGTACATTGCTTACGCGGTGCGGAAACAGACACCACAGAACTATAAAGACTATTTCGATAAAAGGATTCATTTGATTGAAGTCAAAAATTTTGGACGGGCAATTGATCCGGTGAAAGATATCGCCGCATTTTTTGAAGTTAAAAAAATAGCGGCAAAAATCAAGCCTGATGTAATCCATCTACATAGTAGTAAAGCTGGTGCAATTGGTCGGGTTGCGTTCAATGGAAAAATCCCAATGTTCTATACCCCGCACGGTTATAGTTTTTTGATGGAAAATTATAAGCCGATGAAGCGTAGAATGTTTAAGGTGATTGAATCGTTGTGTGCAAAGCGAAATTGCACGACCATCAGTTGCAGCGTGGGTGAACATCAAGAATCTCTGAAACTTACCAAACATGCCACTTATGTAAATAATGGCATCAACATGGCGGAACTTCAGAAAATTATGGATAAAACAGAAGAAGCAGAACACCCATTTACGGTTTACACTTTGGGAAGAATCTGCTATCAGAAAAACCCCACACTTTTCAATGAGATAGCCGAAGCACTTCCGGATGTGAAATTTATCCGGATTGGTGATGGCGAACTTCGAGAGCAACTTACAAGCAAGAATATTGAAATCACAGGATGGGCTGATCGGAACACTGCAATTAGATATGCAGTTAATGCAGATGTTTTTCTCCTTCCTAGCAGGTGGGAAGGTCTTCCGATATCGTTACTGGAATCTATGTATATGAAAAAAGTATGTGTAGTAAGTAATGTGATTGGCAATCGAGATGTCATTCATACTGGAGAAAATGGATTCGTTTGTAGTGGTACAGACGAGTATGTACATGCCATCAGAAATGTAAAAAACAATGGCACCAATGTAATTACAGAGTCAGCATATCATGATATTACTTGCTTGTACAATACTAAAAAGATGGCAGAATAATACGAAAAAATTTATGAAGATAATGTAAAGGAAAAAAATTAATGTCTATAAAAGTCGCAGAATTTGTTACTCGCCTTGAGTTCGGTGGAGTCGAAGCTATGCTATTGAACTATACTACCCATTTTCAACATCCGGAGCAGTTTAAATTTCATATCATCACGCAGGACATCAATGATGATAACTGTATCCGTCAATTTGAAGACGCTGGTTATACCGTTCATGTTGTAACACACAAACGAAAGAGCATTGCTAAAAATATAAGAGAAGTTTATCAAGTACTGAAGCAGGAACGCTTTGACATTGTTCACAGCCACATGACGCTGACAAATTTTTATGTTCTGTTTCTCGCAAAAATGCTTGGTGTCAGGGTTCGCATTTCTCATGCGCACAGTGCATTCCGAGAGAACAACTTAAAAAGCAAAACTGACCTTTCCAATATTGAAGAGAATGAATCGTGCCGCTGCTAATATCCGGGTGGCCTGCGGATATAATGCAGGCGTATTTTTGTATGGGAAAGACGCGGTAGACACCCATAAAGTTTATATGATGCGCAATGCAATTGATTTGCAATGCTTTCAAAAGAACGATGAAATCCGCCGATGATACGCAAAAAATACGGATTCGGCGATGGGGTGTGCATCGGCCATATTGGCCGATTTTCCCCACCCAAAACCATTTTTTCGTTTTAGAGATTTTTGATGCTATAAGGAAAATTGCACCGAAAGCAAAGTTTCTACTGGTAGGAGACGGCGAACTACGAGATGGAATTCTTGCAAAAATAAAAGAATTGCAGCTGGAAGATTCGATTGTGCTCACCGGTAATGTAACGAACACGAATGAGTTTTATCAGGTGATGGACGTTTTTATTCTGCCGTCTTTTTATGAAGGGCTTCCGGTAGTCTCGATTGAAGCGCAGGCGGCAAATTTGCCTTGTTTGATTTCGGAAAATGTAGATCATCGCTGTGCCATAACATCCAATGTACATTTTCTTTCCATCCAAAAATCAGCGGATGAGTGGGCAAGAGAAATCTTGAAGTACGCTTCACAGCCACGCAGTGATGATAATATTGAGGCGTTGACTAAAGCTGGTTACAACATTGAAACCGAAGCACGAAAACTGGAAGAGCTTTATAAAAGCTCGATTAACGAACAGGAGTAACGTATTATGAAAGTTTTATATATCGTAAAGACACAGCTGCATTATTATCCTCCGTGCATTTCACAGATTCGTATGCTGAAGGACCTTAGCTATGATGTAGAAGTGCTGTATGGAACATCAAATGAAAGCGCATTAAAGTTGCTCTCAAAAGAAAATATCCCCTGCCATAAAGTTGCTGAAATCAAAGATGTGGCAAATTCTAAAATTGAAAAACTACAGGATTGGTATAAATTTCGCTGTGGAGTGTTGAAAACTCTTAAAAACTATCCGGAGGATACAATACTTTGGTTTGGAACGGCAGAAAGTGCTCTTCCCATGAAAGGTGCTTTGAATAGAAAAAATATGTGCTCTCTCTGCTTGAACTGTTAGACGACTGCCCACGGAAAGTTAAGCTGCTGAAAGATCTTGCACAAAACGCAACTACGGTGACTGTCTGCGAGGAAACACGCGGCTACATCATGCGGGCGTGGTGGAATCTTCCAGGGTACCGTATGTGTTCCCAAACAAACCATATAATCAGATTACTGATCGCCGCCATGAACCATCAATTCCCGAAACGAAGGCGGTTGTTGAACGAATCAAAGACAAAAAAAAGTTGTCCTATATCAGGGTATTTTGCAGAATACAGATGAGATTTTGGAAGTTGCCAAGGCATTGCGGACGATGGATTCCGGGTATACCTTATTACTGATGGGAATTGACAAATATCATAGTGTAGAAAAAATCAAAGCGGTTTACAGTGATGTAGAGTATGTCAGTTATATTCCGGCACCTTACCATTTGGAAATCACCAGTTATGCACACATTGGCATTGTCTTTTATCGTAATGATGCACTGAATAAAGTATTCTGTGCGCCGAATAAAATCTATGAATATTCTGGATTTGGTATTCCGATGCTGGCCAATGATATTCCGGGTCTAAAAAATACAGTTGGTAATGCTGGAGCAGCTGAGTGTATGGAACTGAAAGCAAACAACATTATTAACGCAATTCAGAACATTGAAGCAGATTATGATACCTACTCTGAAAACGCAAAAAAATTTTTTGCCGGAACAGATAATCTGAAGACAATGGAAAAACTGATGAGAAAGATTGTAAAATAACATGGATTTCTTTTTTGACTGGCTATTAATTTTAACTGCAACGGGAATTGTTATATCTGCATACAAACGTGTCGTATTTCAGGAAAATTGTTCCGTAGCGAATTATGTGATTGTTGTACTTTTATGTGTTTTGCGTTCTCCCTATCATTTGCAACTATACGCTTGGATTACCACAGTATAAAACTATTTATTGGTATAAGCCATTTATTGAACCCATGGTTAATGTACGTTGGCATAATATATGACTTATATATTATGCTGTGTATTATCCTTCTTTATATATTCTGCGCACGAAAAAATCGGGGAATAGTATTAACACAATATAACTCGTTGACTTCAATTGTGTGTAATAACAGAGTTATTTCAACTGTTTTGATTTTCCTTCCCATCATTTATATCGCGTTAACGGGCGCATGGAAGTATTATGTAACTTATGCCGTTTCGAGTGCAAGAGGATTAACAGAATCAAACAAAATGGCTCTTATGACACCATGTATGTTAATTAGCATGATTGTTTATTTTGGTACAGTATTAAAAAAAAACAATTTAACCATGAAAAAATCATCCTAACGTTTTTATATTCGGTGTCAATTGTTTGGATATCAGGAAAACGCTTTATGCTTGCCAATATTTTGCTCTTATTTATATTCTATACAGTAAACATGGACATAGATGTCAACGGCCGAAAGAAAATATATAGAATATTACCAATATTAGGAATTGTATTGATTGGCTTCTCTGTATTTTATTTGGCAGTAATTAGACCAATGGAGGAGACATCATCATTGAGTATCTACGATATGCTACGAGTTGACTTTGGACGTGATGATGTTATCAAGTATGTAATCAACAAAGAAATTATTCGCGGTGAACGCATTTTAGAGTATCGTGGTGAGACATTTTTAAGCCTGATAGGTTCTTTTTATTCCACGAAAAGTGTGGCCGAACAAACCATATCCTCATTATATGTATTTAACTGCTTCTATATTGAACTTGGATATTCACAATCTGCCCGCAGGAACAACACCTTCTCTGTTAGAAATGACGATTTGCAATTTTGGCTTTTGGGGATTTGCAGCTGGAATTATCTTGTTGATTTGGATTTGTAAAATGATTGATAGGTCAAGAGACGTAGATACTAAATCTATCGGACTTATTTTAGCGATGGTTCTTTTAACACAGAGCATGGATGTATACCTTATTTTAGTTGTTGTCCTTATCGCTATTAATATTATGGTTAAATTTTTTAAGGGACGAATGGTACGCATTGTTATACATTGGTAACAAGAAAGGATAACTATATGCTGAATTGTAAAAAAAAGAATATTGTACAGGCTGTGGAATATGCACTTATAGTTGCCCGAAGCGGGCAATTAAAATGGAGGTATCACTCGAAGGCTTTTTCTACCCGAAGTAGACAGCTCGCTGTGTGTGCATTGCGACCTTTGTAATAAAGTATGCCCATCATTAAATAAGCCTGCGGTTGGAGAGACTATTGGTTGCTATGCAGTGCAGTTGAAAGATAAAGTTGCATTACAACACTGTGCCTCCGGCGGCGCGTTTTACGGTATTGCGCAAACTGTGTTAGAACAAAACGGAATAGTTTTTGGAGTAAAAGATTTAGGCACAAAACTATTCTATAAAAAAACAGCTACTCTGGAAGAACTGAATGAATTAACTGGCTCTAAGTATTATCAGTGCTCTATTTCAGAGGAAACATATTGTGAAATCATTGCAAGCACACAGAAAGGTCTTACACTGGTTTCTCGGCACGCCCTGCATGGTGGCGGCGATTCAGAATCTCAAGGGCATAAATCGTAAAAATCTGCTTACTTTTGAGATTCTGTGTCAAGGCGTTCCGAGCAAAACTGTTATCGAAAAATTCTACACTGAAACGGCTGCAAAACATGGTTCATTGGTTCAAAACCATATTTTCCGCTCAAAAGACCGCTATGTTGGTCGGAATTATCTGAACCGCTATCAATTCAATAACGGCAAAGTTGTGTATTTGATTGGAGAAGAAGATCCGCTTTCGTTATCTTTTCAGCGACAGATTTTTTTGAGGGAATCTTGTTACAGGTGCCAGTATGCAAATGAAGCACGAACTACCGATTTTACAGCGGGTGATCTATGGAAAACAGATATTAAGGGAGTGGACATAAAGCATGGATGCTCGGTTTTGCTCTGCAATACCTCAAAAGCTAAATGCTTTCTAGATGAAAAAAGGGTATTTTCGCTTGGAAAAATTGATTCCAAAACAGCTTTGAAAGACAATATTCCGTATCATCATCCAGTCAAACGACCTAAGTGTAGAGATTGGAGTTATAAGTTGCTGTGCCACGGAATATCGCCAAAAAGAGTTACAGTCCTCTGTTGTTGGAAATATTATATCAAGCGACTTTTAAAAGGAAAATGAAAATGAAAAAAGTAGGAATTATTACATACCATTTTGCGAAGAACTATGGCGCAGTACTTCAGTGCTATGCGTTGCAAACATATTTGTCTCAGAAAGGATATGAAGTCACAGTTTTTGATTTTGTCAGTGAAAAGCAGCGAAAGAACAATGATGTTGTAAAGCATGGATGCTCTGTCAAAACCGCAGTTGCAAATATTTGTCTTCTTCCGTTTGCACACAGCATCCGAAAAAAATATGCTAGATTTGTAACTTTCTGTCAAAACAATCTTCAACTGACACAGCATTTCTCTACAGTAGAATCGTTGCAAATATATAGCAGAAAACAAATACAACGTAATTATTTCTGAAGCGATCAGGTGTTGAACCCTAATATTGATGATTTTGAGATGGCATTTTTGTTTCCGTTTCAAACAACAGCTAAGAAAATCGCATATGCGGCCAGTACGGGCAATGCTTCACTAGATGATATACAGAAGATTCAACACTATTTGGATGACTTTGTAAAAATCTCAATTAGAGAACAGAAAGATATTGGAAAATTTGATGCGAAAACAGCGGAACGGTTGTCTGTTGTATGCGATCCTGTTATGCTGTTGCGGGCAAATGCTTGGAACAATATGTTGGAGCATCCGTCCGGGAAACCGTATCTAATTTGCTACTTTCTTCATAAAAAATGTTTCGCAAAGAATTTGCGATTGCACAAAAAATTGCAAAAGAGCGTGGCTTAGAGCTGAAAGTAATTAATGCAAGATTTGGCCTGAATAGTTTCCGTAAAGGAACAATTTTTGATGCTGGGCCGGAAGTGTGAATTTGATTGCAAACGCCTCATACGTCTGTACTGATTCCTTTCATGGCACTCTCTTTTCTTTGGTGTTCCATAAGCAGTTTTCTAGTTTGGACACAAGGCAAAATCAGCATGATACTCGAAAAAAAAGGATTGCTGGAAAGTGTTGGTGCAACTGCTGCATATCAGAATATCGAAGACCCTCTGAAAATATGCAGTACTTTGGATTATAAAGAGATTGATTGCCGGATGGAAGAAACAAGAAAATCCGCAGCCAAATTTTTGGAGATATTAGATGAATAAAAAAATAGCAGATTTGCTCAAATCAAAGGTTCTCGGCTAATAGTGCATGGCTGATTATCTTGCAGGTGTTCAATACCATCGTTCCCCTTCTGACCCTGCCGTATATTACGCGTGTTCTTGGAGCTTCAAATTATGGCGTTTTTTCTCTTGCGCTTAACTGGGTTACATACTTTCAGGTAATCGTAGAATACGGCTTCGGATTTACAGGGGCTCGTAAAGTTTCTATTCATGGCGATGAAGGTCTGCAAGAACTATACAATAGAATTATAACGGCGCGAATTTTTCTCTTGTTCGGAACATTTTTGACGATGAATATACTGAGTGCAGTATTGCGTGTAAGCAGGGCACAGTATATCTGTATGAATATCCTTTTTTGATTATTCTAGGCGTTGCATTTCAACTCACATGGCTTTTTCAAGGCAAACAGGACATGAAATTGATTGCTATTATCAATGCGGCATCGCGCTTGTTCTCAGTGCTGATGGTTTTGCGCTGATACACAGCGAAAACCACTTGTATCTGTATTGTATTTGCTATGCCATAACCTTCCTACTTTCTGCCATTCTTGGAATCCTGTTGGCTCGAAAAAAGTATGGTCTAAAAAAGTAAGGTTGTGCAGGATTACAGATGCCATTATCGAAATCAAAGATGGCTGGTATCTGTTTATTTCGCAGGCGATGTCTAAGATATTCAGCGGCATCGGAACGACTGTCCTAGGAGCGGTTGCAACTGTTAGTGCCGTTGGAATCTACTCGGCTATTTACAAAATCCCATATATCATGGTGCTGTTTTTTAGCCCAATTAGCCAAGCCCTTTATCCTCACATTAGTGTCCGTTTTTCAAACTCATTTGAAAATGGATGTAAAACAGTAATCACAGCTGCAAAACTTGTGATTCCTGCTTTCGCACTAGCTGGTTTTGCAATCATATTGCTTCGAAAACAGCTGATTTTGATTGCATTTGGTAAGGAGTATCTTGAATATTCCTCGATCATAATTCCGCTCGTTCTTTGATGCTGTTTAGTGTAATCAATAACTTTATGGGAATACAGTTTTTGGTTGCCAGCGGCAATCAAAAGTTGTATAGTCATGCGTTTACGATTGGCTCACTGATAACTGTCGGACTGAATATTCTATTAGGCTTGATTTTTGGTATTTATGGCGTTTCCGCTGCAGCACCAATCGGTGAAGTGAGCTTGGCAATATTGCTGTATTTTGGCGTTAAAAAAAGCAAAACAAGGAGAAAATTAAAATGAAAAAAGTAATGTTGGTCTTTGGCACAAGACCGGAAGCAATTAAAATGTGTCCGCTTGTAAATGAACTGAAAAAGCGAAAAGAATTACAGACAGTAGTTTGTGTGACGGGGCAGCATCGTCAAATGTTGGATATGGTATTGGAAGCGTTTTCTGTTACACCAGATTATGATTTGTCAATCATGAAGAATAAGCAGACGTTGTTTGATGTGACGACAAATATCTTAAACCGCATTAAAGAAGTACTAGAAAAGGAAAGACCGGATGTGGTGCTTGTTCATGGCGATACTTCTACAACGTTTGTGACTGCTCTCGCTTGTTTTTATCTTCAGATTCCGGTTGGTCATGTAGAAGCCGGATTGCGTACATATAATATTTACAGTCCCTATCCGGAGGAGTTCAATCGTCAGGCTGTTTCGATTATCAGTAAGTTTAACTTTGCTCCGACAGAACTTTCAAAACAGAATCTACTGAAAGAGGGAAAGAAATCGGAAAGCATTTATGTAACTGGAAATACAGCAATTGATGCCTTAAAGACTACAGTGAGCGAAAATTATGCTCATCCTGAATTGAATGGGCAAAAGACAGTCGTCTTATTATGATAACAGCACATCGCCGCGAAAAAATCTTGGCGAGCCGATGCGTCATATGTTTAAAGCAATTCGGCGTGTGATGGATGAGCATCCGGATGTCAAGGCAATTTATCCTATTCATATGAATCCGGTCGTACGCGAAATTGCAAATGCATATTTGGGGAATGATGACCGCATCCATATCATTGAGCCTTTAGATGTTTTGGATTTTCATAATTTCCTGAGCCGTAGTTATCTGATCCTGACAGATTCTGGCGGAATTCAGGAGGAAGCCCCTTCTCTTGGTAAGCCTGTTCGGTCATGCGTGATACAACCGAGCGTCCGTAAGGTATTGCAGCAGGTACTTTAAAACTAGTAGGGACAGAAGAAACGATTTATAACGAGTTCAGCCGTTTACTTTCTGACAAAAGCGAATATGATGTGATGAGCAAAGCAAGCAATCCATATGGAGATGGTCATGCTTGCGAGCGAATTGCAGATGTTTTAGTAAATGAACTGTGATAGGGGAAGATAAAAAATGGGAAAATATTTTGGAACAGATGGCTTTCGTGGTGAAGCCGGTACCGAGTTGGTGGTGCGTGTCATAGCGGAAGCACCTGACCATGATACCTGCCGAAAATATGTGGATGAAGTAGTCAACGTTATTTGTGAAAAGGGATATAAAGCATAAAGTCAATGACAACTCGCAACTCCCCGAGTTGTTTTTTATAAAAAGGAAAGTATAATAGGAGAGAAAAATAAATAACGGGAGGGATAAACCTATGTGTGGAATCGTTGGATTTACAGGAAATCGACAGGCGGCACCGATCCTGCTGGATGGCCTGTCGAAACTGGAGTATAGAGGATATGATTCGGCTGGATTGGCTGTCCGGGATGGAGAGAATTTGGCACAGGTTGTGAAAGCAAAAGGCCGTTTGTCTAATCTGATGGAAAAAACAGATAACGGCAATGCGCTGAAGGGAACTTGTGGTATTGGACACACTCGCTGGGCAACACATGGGGAGCCGAGCCGGACAAATGCACATCCTCACGTTTCAGGTAACTGTACTCGCTCTGGTTCTGGGGAAGTTGAGTCTGAGGTCGTTGGCGTACATAACGGGATCATTGAGAACTATACTGAACTGAAAGAAAAACTGCTCAAGCATGGGTATACATTCTACAGTGATACAGATACAGAAGTAGTGATCAAACTGGTTGACTACTATTATAAGAAATATAACTTAGGACCGATCGATGCGATTGCGAAGACAATGGTTCGTGTACGTGGTTCTTATGCACTTGAGGTGATGTTCAAGGACTATCCGGGAGAGATCTGGGTTGCCGAGAAAAGACAGTCCCATGATCATCGGTATCGCTGACGGGGAGACTTATGTGGCATCTGATGTGCCTGCAATCCTGAAATACACCCGAAATGTATACTATATCGGCAATCTGGAGTTTGCGAAGCTTGTTCCGGGAGAGGCTCATTTCTATGATCTCAATGGTGACGAGATCGAGAAAGAGACAACAGAGATCAAATGGGATGCAGAGGCAGCAGAGAAGGCCGGTTTCGAGCATTTCATGATGAAAGAGATCTATGAGCAGCCGAAAGCAATCCGTGACACACTGAATTCTGTTGCGAAAGACGGAGTGATTGACTTTACGGATATTGATATTACAGAGGAAGAGATCAAGAAGTACAGCCGATTTACATTGTTGCGTGCGGATCTGCATGGCATGTCGGAGTAGAGGCGCAGTATGTAATCGAAGAGATGGCTCAGATTCCGGTTCGAGTAGAGCTTGCATCTGAGTTCCGTTATCGTGAGATGCCGCTTGTGAAGAATGGTCTGTTATTGTGATCAGCCAGTCCGGAGAGACAGCGGATACAGGACGTTATCTTGGATGGTATTTCGGACAGGACCACAAGGCCAGAATCGTAATCGGAAAAGACACAAGAAGAAGCAGTTATATGTTTGAGTATGCACTTGCTGCAGGATTGACAGCATCAGGAGCTGACAGATGCTTATCTTCTTCATGTGACAACCACACCAAGTGTTTCATATATAGTAAGAACAGAAGATTTTGACTGCGGACTTATGATTTCAGCGAGCCACAATCCATACTATGATAATGGTATCAAGGTAATCAACAGCGAAGGTCATAAGATGGAGGCTGAGGTTGAGGCAAAGATCGAGGCTTATATCGATGGGGAGATTGATGAGATCCCGCTGGCAACAAAAAGAGCATTGGCCGCACAGTTGACTATGCAGCAGGAAGAAACCGTTATATCGGTTATCTGATGTCGCTTGCAACACGTTCCTTCAAGGATATGAGAGTTGGACTTGACTGTGCGAATGGTAGTGCGTCAAGCATTGCAAAGAGTGTATTCGATGCACTTGGAGCAAAGACTTATGTAATCAACAATGAGCCAAATGGTGTGAATATTAATACAAACTGTGGTTCTACACATATCGAAGTTCTGCAGGAGTATGTAAAAGAGAAACATCTGGATATCGGATTTGCTTATGACGGAGATGCTGACAGATGTATCGCAGTTGATGAGAATGGAAATGTTGTAGATGGAGATCGTATTATTATGTATGTGGTAAATATCTCATGGAGCAGGGAAAACTGAAAGACAATACAGTTGTTACAACAATTATGTCTAACCTGGGACTTTATAAAGCATGCGATAAGATTGGTATGAAGTATGAGCAGACAGCAGTTGGTGACAAGTACGTTTATGAGAACATGCTTAAGAACGGATATGTTCTTGGTGGAGAGCAGTCCGGACACATCATCTTCAGCAAGCATGCACGTACAGGTGACGGTATTCTGACATCTCTTATGGTTATGGAAGCGATCATTGAGAAGAAGCAGACACTTGGAACACTTGCAGATGAAGTGAAGATCTTCCCACAGCTTCTGAAGAATGTTCGTGTAAAGGATAAAAAGACAGCACTGGATAACGCAGCAGTTCAGGCAGCAGTCGAGAAAGCAGCAGAAGAACTTGGAACAGACGGACGTATCCTTATTCGTGAGAGTGGAACAGAGCCGGTGATCCGTGTTATGGTAGAAGCAGCTTCTGATGAGTGAGAAGAAACAAGTAAAGTAAAGACTTTGTGAGCGATAGAAAAGGTCAGGCACTGTTAACAATAGATTCGATGAGGATAATATTACGGAAGAACTTGTTGAACCGATTCTTGAGTGTTTGCTTCGGCTGTTTTCTCTTCTCGAACTTGTCGATGTTGGTTATTCCAGTAAATATTTTAAGACCTTTTGTTTGGAGCAGAAGTCAAGCTCGTTAGTAAAAGCACCACTGTCGATGAAATTAAACAGGATTTTAATGAACATATCCGTTCTAATTGGGACAAAGAAACTATTTGGGCAGCTTTACATGACTATGATGGCAATGTGCTGGTATATCTGAACGAGTTTCTTTTTGCAAAAGAAAAAGGTCTGAGTTTTACACTTGGAACAAAATATGACATTGAACACATTATGCCATATAGCGGTAACAACCTTCAGGAAATTAGAAAAGATGCCGAGATTAACAGTGAAGAAGAATTCTACGGCGTCGTAAACAAATTAGGCAACAAGATTCTTCTTGAAGAAAAGATTAATCGAGCAATCGGAAACGAATGGTTTAGAACTAAGGTTTCAACAAAACTTGAGAACAAGCAGGATATATCGACAGCAAATATCCTATAGCTCGTGCCTTGGTTTCCAAATATCAGAGTGCTAATAAGCCTTATTGGAAGAAAGATGATATTATGAGCGCCACGGACAAAGCAAGTGATAGAATCGTTAGGTTTATCTTTGGCGAGTAATTTTACTTTCTATCAGAGTTTAAAATCCCGCACAAGGAGAATGAAAATGTTTGAAATCAACGATATGGCTAAAACAGCATTTGAACCAGTGCTGTTTTAGCTGTTACAAAGAGCCCAAAAAGATGGATATATTAACATTACAGGTGTTGACGGCAAAAAGAAAATTGAGTATATAACCTCGGAAAAGCATGTGGAAAACTATGAAGATCCCGAAGAAAAAGTTCGTGCCGAATTTTTTGCTGAGCTGATATATAAATATGAATATCCTGCAAACCGCATCAAGGTTGAAGTCATTGTTCCGGACAGATTGCCTACTGACCGTGCCGATATTGTTATTTTCAGTGACGATGACTGCAAACGTCCTTATGCAATCGTTGAATGCAAAAAAGAAGGTGTTACTGATGCCGAGTTTAATCAGGCTATTGAGCAGGGTGTCGGTAATGCTACATAGGTGAAACTTCGTGCAGAGTATGTAATTATCATCGCTGGCGGTACTCGTCGGGTATTAGATGTTTCCGATAAATACGGGGCATTTGAACGTGAGCAAAACATCATTGCTGACCTTCCACGGGCATACGGAAAACCTCAAGAATTTAGATTTTACAAAGGAACTGATAACGATATTAAACCTGTCTCAAGAGAAGATTTAATTGCGGCAATAAAAAATGCCATCAGACCTTGTGGGGCGGTGGTCGTCTCTCTCCCCCTACTGCTTTTGGTGAACTCTGCAAACTCATTTTTGTTAAAATTAGCGATGAACAGAAGCCTCGTAAAAATGGTGAGCCTTATCAATTTCAGATCAAGACCCATGAACCGTCATCTAAACTGGCAGAACGTATCAATGCACTTTATAATGAGCAAAAAGTTAAGGACCCCGAAGTATTCACAGAATCTATCAAGGTAGATGACCGTGTACTTCGCACTGTCGTTTCGCATTTGGAATCTATCAATCTTAATAAAACCGACCTTGATGTTAAGGGCGTTGCCTTTGAGCAGTTTATGGATGGTTTCTTTAAGGGCGATTTTGGGCAGTATTTTACTCCTCGCCCTATTATAGAATTCTGCGTAAAGATGATGAAGCCGAGCAAGATTGGGATGTTCTTGACCCTTCTTGTGGCTCTGGCGGTTTCCTCCTGCACGCTCTTGACTATATGCGTAATCAAGCAGGCGATTATTACGAAAAAAGGCACGGTTGACTATTTCAACTATTGGCACGATTTTGCCGCAAAACACCTTTTCGGTATTGAAATCAATGATGAAATTGCCCGTGTCGCAAAGATGAATATGATCGTCCACGATGATGGTCATACCAATGTTATCAGTCATGATGCCCTTGAAAGCATTGATAAAATACACGATCATAATAGAGGTTTTGCCGAGAATCGTTTTGATTTGATTCTTACCAATCCTCCGTTCGGTTCTACCATCAACCTTGCGGAAAAGCCTTATTTATCAACATATGAGCTTGGCAACAATGTTGATGCCAAGGGCAAGAAAAAGCCACGCAAAAACCAAAGCTCCGAAGTTCTGTTCATCGAACGTATTTGGCAGTTCTTGAAGCCTGGGACAGGTAAGGCTGCAATTGTACTGCCCGATGGTATCCTAACAAACAGTTCTATAGCAGATATGTTTTAGATGGGTATTATTGTTATAAAATAATTCTGAAGATACTATTAACGTAAAGGTTTATGTAGAGTGTTGAGAAAAAATGTAAAAAAAGGTATAATATGGATACTAATTGAAAAGGAAGTTAATTATGTGCCATATATATTATCCGTATTTTAAGATTGAAAAGTCAACTCAAAACAAAAAATATAATCATAAATTATATATTTTGTTGTTATCTTTATTTTGTGATAAGATTCTTATCCCTTCTCGTCATCTGTTAGAAATAGAGAATGACAAATTTGATATTTTGCTAAACTGTAAGACACTATTTCAAAAAAATATAATTTATTCAAGAATTCCTAAGAACCAAAACTGTTTAATGGATTATTATAATTCTATTAAAACCAGTATTACGAATCGTCCACAAGAAATTGTTGAATTGCGTATACAGAAAATTGTAAATGATTTATATTCAAACAAAGATACATGTGAGACGTATGAACCACTAGAACAACAAGAATATTATTTTCAAACTATGAAAATCTTTTTACAAGAATATAAGAAGAACCATAAGAATGTAAAAGGAATGGGAAATATTGATTCTTTTTGGAATATAACTGATATTATAACGAAAGAGGATTTTGATCCATTTTTAAAAGATTTAAAGAACCAAGAGCATATTACAAAGAGTACGTATGCAAGAATAAAAAAAAGCATCCGATTTATTATATTTTGTGGCTGGAGCTTCTACAGAGAGAATTAAAGTTTGTTATGACACATATTTTGAACATAAGTGTATACGACCTGAAATAGAAATTGCGATAAGCACTTTTGATGAAATCATAAACAAAAAGTATAATCCGATGAGATTATTCAATTTCTTATTCGTCTTAAAGTAATAGAACAAGAGAGTGATTTACAAAAATTAGACATTTCAGATGTTATTTATTTGAGAAACCAAAAGTGCTTTAATAAATTCATTAATGAATTCGAAAAGTATTCTACACGATCAGATTCAAATGATTATTTTGAGAAAAAGCGAAGCACAGTAAAAGCTATACGTATTATAAAATCAGCAATTGTTTCAGTAGTTCTGACTTGTGCAAGTACGGTAATTGGAGGGCTAATAACCTCTTCGTTAATATGGAGTATAATTATTGCACTTATTTCTTTAGTGCTGTCTTCTCTGATTACCTATATGTGGCAGAAAAAAAAACAAATATAAGATACCTGTAATAGAAGGAATATTAGATGAAATTATCGGATTTTTGATCCAGTATCTTTGTATTTGGCCAAAATCAAGTGGAGATTAGATTCGGAATAAAAATCACCAAAAAAAAATGGGCATGGTTACTTTATCAGCTAATGCTTATTTTCGATATTAAATGACATTTTTTTGGTAATTACTTGACACAATGGGGAAAAACAATGGTTTTACTGCATAGACTTTCGGCACTAAAATATAAGCAGCGGTATTTTGATTTTTCGCAGAATGCTTTGATTTTGACGCCAAACGAACAGTTCAGCTTGCATATCAAAGGACTTGCAGAAGGTTTGCAAATAGGATCTGTACATAGAATATCTGTTGAGCAATACTATTTATAGCAATTCCAGAAAATAATGCAAAAAAATTCAGCACTGCAGAACGTGAATTACTGCGTCACAGATTTTCGTCGTACCCCGGTACGCCTTCAAATCCGTTCCTTGTAATTCGCGCCCTGCCGCCCTGCCTTTTTGCGTTATTACATTGGGTCATATTGGGTCATATACCAGGGGTCAGACCCCAATGTGGTCAACCTAATGTCAACTTAAGACAAGTGCCTGCTCAGGTTAATGACTAACGGTGCGGAAGTGAGAATAGAGGTAGGTAGATTTGAAAAGAAGACGCACGTTAATAGAGCTTCACAGAAAGAGCCCTATTAACAGCTATTGATATTAGAATGCGACTTTTTTATTGTTAAAATGTGTTCTGCCTATTGCTTTATTCTTCTTTCGTCGGAATGTTCTTCCAGGCATAATCTGAGATCTGCATCTGAGAGATTCCTTATATAGTATATCAAGTACAGATAAATCGAAAAGATTAGACAGGATTTTGGGAACTATTGTTTTGACACGTCCGATAATAAATGCTCGGTTTGCTTGGTATCGATATTTATTCGTACTTTTTAGCGGTAATCTGAATTTCTTCATCAACTTGATTTTTAATAAGAGATGACAGGTTTGAAAGAAGTACGTTGATATAAAATTCTTGAAGCACTGAAGTGGTCGTTGCACCGGAAAATTCTTCAATATCAAGGCGGCTTTTCAATTCCTTATATTTTGTTTCGACTGGCCAGCGATAGAAGCAAAGTTCGCGGAACATCTGTTGAGAAATATGTGAATCAAAAAAGATTGGTGGCAAGATACTCTTTCGTTCCATCACAGAGAATAACTTCGATGACTCTTATCCTGATATCCTCAGTCCCATCTTTTTCGTTGCCGGGAAGAACCGTGATTATGTCTCCAGCATTTCTTAGCAATGTTATAATTCTGTTTTAAGCGCATAAGACAAGGGTGCTGATGCTCGACACAGTAACGAAACATATCTTCAGAATAATAGCCACGATCAAAGATTACAACACTGTTTTGATAGATATTTAAATCTTCTAAATTATGCAAATGCTCTAAAGCAGCGGAACGTTCAGATGCAAGATATCGTTGAAAAGAAGCATGGACAATATAATCATCAAGAACATCATAAACAATGGAACCAAGTCCCATAGTAAAACGGCGGCTTGGATCAGGATATCCAAACATTTCACCAAAGAACTCGAAATTCGATTTCGAATTAGGCAATTCTATTTTAGAACCATCAATGGCAAATAAATGATATCCATTCCAAAGTTTACGAGATGGGAACTGCTTATAGAATAAATCAACTGATAAATAGTAGAGCTCTTTAAATAAGTCAGGGTTAATAAATTGGCGAGCCTTTGACAGAGCCTGTTTTGAAATGTCAGGGAAATCAAGGCTTCCAAGATCTTCCCGAAAAAAAGTAAAAGGTGACAGGCACCAATGGTAGGTAGCTATCATTAAGATAAGAATCATGATATACTAGAAGAGCCGGGAAATTATGAATTTCTTGATACAGTTCTCGTATGCGTCTCTAGATAAATAATTCAGGCATGGCAAACAGACAGATTGGGGAATCTGCCTACTGAAAAAATATCAAGATATGAATATTTTATCGGTATTGGAATGTAGTTGCAGTCCTTGCTCTTAAGTAGCGGGGATTGCGCCTGTCGGGTCTTACAGCAATTAATTCCCTACCTATTAAAGCAATAACATCAATGGGCGGTGAGGCACAAGAGCGTCTCAGAAATTCCGTACATATAGCGATAGCTATGCTGAAATTTATCCGATAACTATACTTCCGATCCTTTTTTCAACAACAATTGCGCCAGTAATCAGTTCATAAAAGTTATAAAGAATGAGTTTTGCATAGATTTCTTGGATTACTAAATCCTTTTTTCTACTATGGAAGAAAAGAAGTCCTGCGGCATACTTTATGTCACGAAAAGATGTTTCGATTCCCCAACGCATATTGTACAATTCCCGTAATTCCTCTGTGCTAAAATCTTCTTTTGGAAGATTGGTATATACGACTTCGGTGTTCCCATTTGGAAGGACAAAACTCACAATCCGAAAAGAGATGTAGTATAAACTTTTACTTTTAGGGTCGAGGTAATCAAAAGTTCTGTTTGCAATAGTTTTATACACTTCAGGCTCTGCTTTAACAGTCTTTGTATTTTTTCTGGTAAGCCATCTTTCGAAAATGATATCATACTCAGGTGAATCTGGAAGTTTAATTGTAGCCAACATACTACGCGGGTTCGATTCTCTAGCACGAACTAGAAAATATGCATTGTTTTCAATGGCATGTGCAAACACATTGAATGATACCAATCCCCTATCAGCAATAAATAAAGGTTTTCGCGTAGGATTAGTAGCCGTATAATGATCTATTATGTCACACATTGCTATATATTCATTGATATGATTCAATGGTTGGAGAATTACATCAGTATACAAATGTGATAATAAATTGTAAGCAGCATTCAGATGAATCATATTAAATCCTTTATTGTACCGATCGGTACCCGATAGGTATCGGGGTCCTTAGGATTTCTTGGGATATAAATATCTGAGCCATCAACAGCAATTGGATCATAGCCTTTCAAAGTCTTATCGAGGAAAAATGCATTGGAAAATGAGTAAAAAAAGAGAATCAAAGGCCTCTGGAGATATTTTTTTACGCTGTTGAATCAAAGCAGACGCTGTTGGTGCAGAAGCGTTAAAATCGAAATACTTTAACAATTCTGTTTTAGATGCAGATTTTTGCATGGAGATTGTAGAGAGCAAGACATCGCTGAATGAAATCTTACGATTTCTTGTAAAATCCGTAGTTTTTTTGTGTACTGCCAGGAAGATGCAGATAATTCGTTTACTTTGTTTAGTAATGTTTTCTTTACTGATTCAGGTGAAAGATTCATAACACGCCTCCGATTAATTTAATTTTCCGGCACGACCGGATTTTTTCTTATTAATCAAAGGGCGCGAAGCGCCGCATTTTTTTGAGGTTTTGTCAAGTATATTTTAAAATAAGTACAAAAAAAATAGGTAGTCCCTTAACTTAATAGAAACTACCTACCATTGGTGACAGGCACCATTAAATTTATAATTCTTTTCGCTCCTTCAAATGTGTCTCCTCGGTATGATAAAGTACAAGATTTGGAATCTGAAGCTGCTCCGCAAGCTGGCACGCTTCCTTTACTGTGCTGTGATGTTTCTCATACGGATTAAACTTATCCGCCTCGCCAAATAGGCAGAACGCCTCGTGCATCAGCCAATCGCTGCCTTTCACAAATTCATAATCCGCTTCGTTATATGGTTCATCGCCAACACATGTAAATTTCTTTCGTAAGTGCCTCAAAACATGACGTAGTGACCGACCATCCAGATCTTGATATACTGTAAAAAACAGAAATCAAGGGAGGGCTATACTCATGGCAAAAACAAATCAAGAAACTGTCACAGCGTTTGGAGAAGTTGTACGTTCATCAAATACTGCACACACTTATTGTGCAGCGAACAATACTAAAAATCGGACTACATCGAATGATAATCGTCTGATGATTTACTATCAAGGAATGAAACTTTACATCCCAGATGAATTTCAGTCAGATGCACTTTTACAGCTTTTACGCACATTGAAAAAGTTATGATGAAACGCATTGCAGAAGGCGCAAGCCGCATTTTTCTTGCCTGCGGCAGTACAGATTTCCGAAAACAGATTCCCGGATTAGTTGCAATGGTTACTCTTAATTTTAAGTTGGATCCGTATAATGATGATTATGTCTTTATCTTTTGTAACAGAAAGAGGGATGCCATAAAAGTCTTACGTTATGATTGCAATGGTTTTGTGCTGGCAACGAAAAAGCTGTTGGACGATATGAAATTTCAATGGCCGAAAACAGCTGATGAAGTAAAAGAGATTACTTTCCAACAAGTCGAATGGCTTCTGCAGGGATTGGAAATCGAACAGAAAAAGGCTCATCATCAGGTGAATATAAACGTAAAAATTGTTGCTTTTAATCTTCGTGATAACGCTATAAAAAAGAGCGTAAAAAGCTTATAAAATCGGCATTTTTTAGTGCTGTAATTCCTGCAAAACAGTAGAGAAATACCGTGAAAAATGGTATAATATTCTTATTGAAAATGAAAAGGAAAATGGCATGACAGAACACGAAGAATTACTGATGTTGAGAGCTCTTGCAGCAAAACAGGCGCAAGAACTGGAAAACAAGAATAAGATCATAGAAAAGCAGGATGCAAAGATTAGAAAACAGAATATCCAGATTGATAACATGATCCAGGCTCTGCTTCATGCTAGAAAAAAGTTATTTGGCCCATCTACTGAAGTTTCTAAACAGGTAGATGGGCAGTTGTCGTTGTTTGAATCTACTCAAGAACTTGCAGAGCAGCTGAATCTTTCAAAAACAAAAATCGCCGTGAAGCCACATGAGCGGAAACCTCGTCAGCCGGGAATCCGTCAGGAAATGCTGGCCGGGCTTCCAGAAGAAATCGAAGAATATGATTCCAACAGATGAAACATGCGGGATCTGTGGTGGTAAGATGAAGGTGATCAGCAAGAAGCTAGTACGCACAGAAGTTGAATACAGACCTGCTAAGATTGTTGTGAAACATGTAGTTCAGCAAATCGCAAAGTGTATGGAGTGTGGTAAACCGGGAAGCCCAAATGAGAAGAGCAATTTTCGGAAAGCTTCTGTTCCAGTATCACCACTGGCTCATTCCATTGCAACGCCATCCCTGGTTGCCCAGGTAATGTATCAGAAGTTTGCGATGGGACTTCCACTTTCCGGACAGGAAAAAGAGACTGGTACCGATTAGGTTTGGTATTGTCCCGGAGCAATATGGCAAACTGGGTGATCCGATGCAGTCAGGACTGGCTGGAACCTGTTTACTGGCGGATTCATGAAAAGCTTCGGAATGTGGGCTGATTCACATGGATGAGACTAGAATCCAGTGCAACAAAGAAGAAGGAAAACGTCCAAGCAGTGATTCCTTCATGTGGGTAATGCGAAGCGCAGCGAGTGAAGCGATTCAAGCTGCATTCTTCTATTATTCACGTACCCGTAGTGGTGATAACGCCAAAATGTTGCTGGAGGGATTTAACGGTTATCTGATCACAGATGCTTACGCTGGTTATGACAAAGTGCCGGATATAAAAAGAGCATTATGTTGGTCACATGCTCGAAGATACCTGATAGAAAGCATCCCGTTAGATGCGAAAGGAAAAAGAAATCCCGGGATCCAAAGGAGCAGAAGGAAGAGAATATATCGACCTTTTGTTTAAAGTCGAAAAAGAGATCAATGACCTTCCTGCTGAAGAGAAGAAAAAAAAAGCGTCAGGATGCTTCCGAGCCGATCCTAGAGGCTTTTTGGTCATGGGTTGAAGAGACCTCTGCCATGTATACCTCAAACGAGAAACTCACCAAGGCACTTGGATACTGTCAAAATCAGAGAAAATATCTTGAAACATTTCTCGAAGACGGACGTATCCCGCTGAGTAATAATTATTGTGAAGCAAATATAAAACCATTCGCAACAGCAAGAAGAGCCCGGCTGTTCGCTGACACACCACGAGGTGCGTTCGCAAACGGAGTTTTATATACTCTGGTTGAAACTGCCGAGCGAATGAGCTGGATGTATATGAATATTTAAAATATCTACTTTTAGAAATGCCAAACAATCATCATCAGGAAGACCCGACTGTGATCGATCGGTTATTGCCATGGTCTGAAGACCTTCCGAACAATGCTATTTGAAAAAAGAGAGACGTAAAAAGTGCCTCCATTGATGATGCGGCTAGTATAGCAGAAAAACTGCTGTAATACTAGTGCGTCATGTTTTTTGAGGCACTTACCTAATATTGTAAGTTTCATTCGCGATTTTTTCCTTTCTTATACGTCTTTATCCTAGTGCCACATCTAAAATCATCATAATTACAAATCCGATTGCAACACCAATTGTTCCAATATTGGAATGTTCGCCAGCCTGGGATTCCGGAATCAATTCTTCCACAACCACATAAATCATTGCCCCCGCCGCAAACGATAACAAGTACGGCAGAACAGGCACCACTAAATCGGCTAACAGAATCGTAATCACAGCCGAAATCGGTTCCACAACACCAGACATCCCGCCATACAAAAAGGCTTTTGATTTTGACATTCCCTGTGATTTTAATGGCATCGAAATGATTGCGCCTTCCGGGAAATTTTGAATGGCAATTCCAATTGCAAGTGCAATCGCTCCTGCCATCGATACGGTAGAATTTTCCATCATCGCACCGGCGAATACAACGCCGACCGCCATTCCTTCCGGAATATTGTGAAGCGTAACCGCAAGCACCAGCATGGTGCTCTTCTTTAAGTTCGATGCCGGTCCCTCTGGTTTCTCATCATTTACATGTAAATGCGGAATCAACGTATCTAATGCAAGTAAGAAAGCAATTCCAAGCAAAAATCCAACCGCAGCCGGAAGCCATGGAATTGTCCCCTGTTCCTCGGCCATCTCAATCGACGGCATAATCAGTGACCGGACTCCCGCCGCAATCATTACACCGGAAGCAAATCCAAGCAACGCTTTCTGTGTCAATACACCCAAATCCTTTTTCAAAAAAAATACCATACCGGAACCCAGTACCGTTCCAATCAATGGAATTAATAATCCAAACATCATCTGATTCAATTATTTCACCTCCTGTGAATGTATCTTTTGATTTAGAATTCATCTTTCTGATTTTCTAAAATATTTCTCTATTATCATATCATAAATATAATATACTGTGACATAGAAAAACGTTCCGAAAAAATAAGTAAATATTGCTTCTGTGATAATATTCTGATAAAATTAGGATAGAATAAATGATATGAAAGGAGCGATTGAACATGATACAAATTCGACCTGTTTCAGACCTTAGAAATAAATTTCCAGAAATTGAAGCTATTGTAAACGGAGGAAAACCAGTGTATCTGACAAAGAATGGTTATGGTGCTATGGTTGTTTTAAGTCTGGAAGAATATGCAAGTCTGACAGACAGCATAGAAATGAAACTTGATGAAGCTGACAGACAGGCAGCTATGACAGAGGAACGTCTTTCACATGAAACAGTATTCAGCAATGTAAGGAGAGCTATATATGGAAAATAAATCCTATAAGCTGCGGTATTTACCACTCTTTGAACAGGATTTGATTAGCACAGCGAATTACATTACGAATGTTTTAAAGAACGAGGACGCAGCAATTCGTCTGGTTGATGATGTAAAGCTGCCATACTGGAAAGGCTGAACAATCCTGTTGCCTTTGAACCATACCCATCCGCAAAAAAAACGTGACTACCCTTACTATCGGATTTATGTACGCAATTACGTTGTTTATTATGTAGTGATTGATGATGTGATGGAAGTACGACGTTTAATGTATGGTGCAAGAGATACGGACAGATATTTATAATTGATAAGAAACTATATAAGGTGCCTGATACCAATGTGGTCAACCTAATGTCAACTTAAGACAAGTGCCTGCTTAGGTTAATGACTAACGGTGCGAAATTGAGAAAAGAGGAAGGTAGATTTGAAAAGAAGACGCACTTTAATAGAGCTTAGATATGTTTCTTTGATGGCTATGGTTATTACCGGATATAACATGTTTTTTAAGCTTCCATGTTTTGAAGGGGAAAATGAGTATAGATTTGTAATATCTAGAATTCATGATGGCGGTATTTGTAAGCCGAGAAGATAGAGTTCCAGTGTATTTTCGGTTGAAGAATGGAGTTTTAATTCCATATGTAAAAAGAAAAAATACAAGACGTGAATTCATTAAAAAGGGTTTTGGTCGGTGCAAAAAATGGTAGTGACATTGCCGCTATTGGATTGAAACATTTCTTTAGAAGTAAAGGTCTATATGTAGATGTTGAAAAATCTCAGATGTCGTTGCGATATTGAGCTTATGAAGTTGCCCACAGTGGGGAACAACGATCCGAGCAGAATTCTGTGAGCTGATAATTTAAAGCTCACAAATTCAATACTTTAGAATTTGACAATAACAATATAGGAAAGGAATAGGTGGCAATTATCACAGTTTTGAGTGAAATATTGTGTGAAGTGGACATGGAAATTTTTAAATCTTATGAAATACGGATGATAGTTGGAGCAGCTCTACTTATAATATTATATTACTATCACAGGGAAAAGAAAAAGGTACACAATGCGAAAGAAAAAGAGTTACTAAAGAAAGGCGATATGCATGAATGTTTTTGGGAAGTACTTTCCGGTGGATATTTTCCAGTACTATTTTTCTTTATGTCATTAGGAAATATCACTGGATTAGCATACCTTTTTCCTGTAGCTATTGCAGTAGTCTTAGTTATTGCTATTGTCATGCAAGTTAAAATTTATGTATGTAAAGAGGAGTTAGTCTCTCGGTCGGGATGGAGTTATGAAGAAGCGGTTTTAGAAAAAAAAAAAAATATATTAGAATCTGCATACAATATTGTCTATGCGGTTATTGTTCCTATTACAATTCTTTTTATTTCTTATGGGACATGTAGTTCATATTACTCAGTTCCTAAGTCATTTTGTATCCTTTTATTTGCAATTATTGTGATTACTGTAGCGGCAATTATGCAATGCAAACGCTTTAATTACAAAAAGAAAATGAGAAAATATCAGATGGCAAAAAAGGAAGGTTTATGTATGGAGGAATTACAAATCGACAAAAAGAGTTCATTACGGGAATTAGTGTATTACTGTACAGAGCCGGAGCCGGTAGGTGCATTGATGTTTACTGGCGAATGGGGCTGTGGGAAGACATATTTGATTGATCATGAATTGAAAGCAACTTTTGATGGTCAGAACGGAAGAGAAGAAAAAGTTATTATTCGGGTCTCTTTATTTGGAGTGTCCTCGGTAGAGAATATTCATTCGCTTGTGAAAGAAAGTTGGATGGAAGCGTATTATGAGAATTTTCCTACTGTTCTTAAGAAAACAACGAGATTTCTAAAAATATTCAATCTTCAATTGCAAAGATGGAAGGAAACGATGAGATGAAACTTCTTGCATCTGTAGGATTGTCAAATTTTATGCGAGTAAAAAATATCATAAATAAGAAACCTGTAATCTTAGTTTTTGATGATCTTGAACGTTGCCGGATGGATCGCATAGATGTATTGGGATGTATAAATGATTATTGTGAAAATCAGAAGTTTTATACGATTATTGTATGTAATCCGGATAAGATGCAGTCAGATAAAGAGCGAAATGAAGAGGATAAAGCAAAGGATGAGTTGATTCAGCTTACATATGCAGAAATTAAAGAGAAGATTGTGCAGAGAACGGTTCAATATAAACCTGATTATGAGGGTATTGTCCACAATGTGATCAGGGAATTGAAATATCAGGATAAAGAGTATCAAGGCTTTATAGAGAAACATGAACGAGAACTATTAGAATTATTTGCACCCAATATGGGTGTAAGGTCAACAGGAGAGAATGTGCAATTACATAATATTAGAAGTCTTAATGCGCAATTACTGATTTTTACCGAATTTATATTATATTGGAAAAGAATGGATTCTCAGATGTTGAACGGTGGTTGTATGCGTTTACACGTTATGTGATTGCATATAAAGCTGGAGTTAAAGCTGATTTTAATCGTAATTATATGTTGAAAGCTATTGAAGAATGGTTATTACATGGAAATTGGGATGAAGAGCAGTTGCAGTATGAAATAAAAAGAAAGAATAGAACAGGAAAAAAAAAAAACCTACGGATTTACTTCGGGTAAATAGAATTATGGATTTAGATGAGGAAGATGTAAACAATGGATTTCCTGAACTTATTGAATTGGCGTATAGTGGAAAACTTACCTTGGACGAGTACGTCAATTTGATACAGAACAGTGTGTGGGCAAGGCAATATAAGTTCAAATTTCCAAATAAGATTGAGTGGGGAAAAATACGAGAAGGAATAGCGGGACGCATCAATCAATTAAAAGAGGAGCAGCCAGAAGGACAGCAGATTTATACTTGCATTTCAAAAAGAAAACGAGAGTTTATTTGACAAAGAGGAATGGAAAACGTATTTGCTTATTGACGAATTTCGTGAAGGAAATACCTTATTGTTTTGTAGAAACAGAAAAATATACATAGATTGAATGGGAAAAGACCCATCGGAAACATTGTACATTTGCCAGAATAATCGTTTTAATGCATTTGATGATGAGATGGCGTCTGCTACGGTGAAAGCATTCGAAAGGTGTAATAACGCTGAGAAGTGTCGTTTCCCAGGTTATTTTGAAAGAATATGGGAAAATTGGCATGTTATAGCTGAGATTGATAAGAAAAATACACAACAAGGTTTTCAAATATTGTTGAAAAAATTGGAAGAATTGAAAAATGAACTTTTGGAGAGCAATAAAGTCTTTTCTATTGCACATACAGAGGTATTTATCCAAAACGTGCAGAAATTACTTGAAAAAAATTCATTATGAGCATTAGAATTGAAACGGTCTCGTAAGTTTTCGGACAGACTATAAATTACTAAGAAAACGGAAGCTTTATTTGGGTAAAGCCTGATAACGATACCACATTGGTGTCAGGCACCAATGTGATCAACCTAATGTCAACTTAAGACAAGTGCCTGCTCAGGTTAATGACTAACGGTGCGAAATTGAGAAAAAAGAGGAAGGTAGATTTGAAAAGAAGACGCACTTTAATAGAGCTTCACAGAAAAAAAGCCCTATTAACAGCTATTGATATTAGAATGCAACTTTTTATTGTTAAAATGTGTTCTGCCTATTGCTTTATTCTTCTTTCGTCGGAATGTTCTTCCAGGCATAATCTGAGATCTGCATCTGAGAGATTCCTTATATAGTATATCAAGTACAGATAAATCGAAAAGATTAGACAGGATTTTGGGAACTATTGTTTTGACACGTCCGATAATAAATGCTCGGTTTGCTTGGTATCGATATTTATTTGTATTTTTAGCGGTAATCTGAATTTCTTCATCAACTTGATTTTAATAAGAGATGACAGGTTTGAAAGAAGTACGTTGATATAAAATTCTTGAAGCACTGAAGTGGTCGTTGCACCGGAAAATTCTTCAATAGCAAGGCGGCTTTTCAATTCCTTATATTTTGTTTCGACTGGCCAGCGATAGAAGTAAAGTTCGCGGAACATCTGTTGAGAAATATGTGAATCAAAAAAAGATTGGTGGCAAGATACTCTTTCGTTCCATCACTGAGAATAACTTCGATGACTCTTATCCTGATATCCTCAGTCCCGTCTTTTTCGTTGCCGGGAAGAACCGTGATTATGTCTCCGAGCATTTCTTAGCAATGTTATAATTATGTTTTAAGCGCATAAGACAAAGGTGCTGATGCTCGACACAGTAACGAAAGTCCCATAGTAAAACGGCGGCTTGGATCAGGATATCCAAACATTTCACCAAAGAACTCGAAATTCGATTTCGAATTAGGCAATTCTATTTTAGAACCATCAATGGCAAATAAATGATATCCATTCCAAAGTTTACGAGATGGGAACTGCTTATAGAATAAATCAACTGATAAATAGTAGAGCTCTTTAAATAAGTCAGGGTTAATAAATTGGCGAGCCTTTGACAGAGCCTGTTTTGAAATGTCAGGGAAATCAAGGCTTCAAGATCTTCCCGAATACGGGAAAGATTTTGAAACATGGAGGCCTTTGAAGTGTAAAGCAGATACATAATTACTTGAAAAAGAGAAAGCTTTCGTTTGCGAATAAAATGATTTTTCGCACGATGAGGTTCCAGTTTTTACGGGGTTGTGATATACTCCTTAATGGATTGGATGATATTTTTGCAGATGTCAATTCGATTCATATGACATACCTCCTAAAGTGTAATTAAGGTTCGTGGCGAGACGAACAATTCCTTAATTAATAGGTCGCGAAGCGACCTCACTTTCAGGAGGTTTTGTCAAGATACTTTTTTGAAAAAAAGAAAAGAATTTCTTCAAATGCCGATGAAATCAGGGCTGAAGGAATTGGAATATTTTTCATAGATTGTTATTTTAGGAATTATTATAATTCAGATAATAAAAACTGTTAGAAAGAAAATAAAACAGAAAAATGAAACCGAGAGAACTAAAATAGAGGAAAAATAGAAAGAAGGACAGAAAAAAATGAGTGATATAAATAAATATAGTATATTAGATATTGATGGTGCTGCAGATGTTGTCAATAATTTGTTGGATAAATTAGGAACAGCTGTAGGATGGGGAGTGAATAGAGAGACACCTGAAAGAATTGCAATTGCTACATATATTGAGGATATTAAAAATAGTGATTATGACTCATTGCTTAAGGCTGCATTGATTAGTCAGGCAAAGAAGACGATAAAAGAATATTGTAATCAGAAAGATGTAGTTGGATTTGCAATTAATGAATTAAGGGAAGGAGCTAATCCACAAAAAAGTCGATGACGATTGATTGTTTTATTTATGGATCAGGCACGACTTATTTCGGATGAAGTATTTCAGTATATGGGGAAAGATTCTTGCTGAAGAGTGTAATGATAATAACAGTATACCAAAAAAAATTATTATATACATTAGCACAAATGGATCGGGAAGATGCGGAGACATTTACCACATTGTGTTCTTTGGCAGTAAAAGTAGATGATGAATATGAGCCGGTTATTTGGTGCCACAGATTAGATGAATATAAAAAGTGGGGAATAACATTCGATAAAATTATAAGTTTGATTGCATTAGGTTTAATAGAGGCAGATTTAGTCTCGATAGCAGCAGGATATGTTATCGAAAGTGAGAGTAATCCAATAAAGGTTCATTATTTTGATTCAGAGTATGAGATGGAGAAAGAAACAAAAACGGTAAGAGTAGGGAATGTACTTTTTACAAAATCAGGCCAGGCATTGCATAGAGCGATATCTGTGGAAAAGAAAGAGGGATTTTTTGAGGAATATTGTTTATCAATGTGGAGGAAGGAGATGTAGAAAATTGTCAAAAGGTCCAATGAAAGATATATTAGATACGATAGCTTTTGCTTTTAAATAAAATGATTTTTGAATCTTAGAAATTATATATATTAATATGGTAAAGTTCTTATAAACTTTACGGAAAAAGGCATACACAAATGATAAACACTATTTTAACCTCAATATTTTCATACAATCTCAAAGACTGGATTTTCCTGTTATTCCTGCTTCTCCTTGCTGCCATTACCGTACATACTATTTCCTGGTGTGGAAGTGTATTACACAGTGTCACAAATAGTGGAAGACCGTATGCGGTATTTACATTTCGCGCGGATCAGGACAAAGGAATGTCAACAAATATTTTAATGAATATCTTGATTCCGAATATCATTTTGATCCTTCTGTCAATGTTTTGCTATCACGTGAAGGAATTAGCCTTTGGCAGAAAATTCTTGATTGTTTACGTGGTAGCATATTATGTGTACCGTGCATTTCTTATTTGTATTTTACTGAATAGAAGAGAATTGTATAATGTTCGATATGAACTTTTAAATGCGGTATTGGGAATCGGAGTAGCCTGTTTTCTGATTAAGTATTTTCTCTGTGAACCGGAAAAAGTATTTATACCGGCTTCTGAACTTGTGAATGAATTCGGCTCGTTGTAATTGCTGTGGTATACAAATTTATGACTGTTTTTCTTGATAAAGTGTATACACAGAAAAAGGTCGTGAGTGAATCAAGACTGGACAAATATATCAGTAATCGATTTAATTATTTTTACAAGAAGTATAAAGATATTATTCAGATTACGGAAAACGATAACCGGATCTGGATTTTGCTTTTTTCAATCATGATTTTTGAAAATTATAACAGAGGCAAATTCAAAAGAAAACTGGAGAGAATAAAAGTACGGTCGGGAAGACATACAACAGTAGGAATCATGCAGGTGGGATCAGATGCAGATCTGACAGATGAAGAGTCGATTAATCCGCATATTTCAAATTGAAAGATGAAATTGTGAGGGGGAATATTGTGACGGATGACGAAGGTGAGATCAATCACTATGCATTTCAATATAATCCGGATGAAGATTATGCACGATCAATCACTTATATTTACCAAAGGCTATGCGGTTATCTGAAGAGTACACAGAGATTTTATATTGCCTTTCATCTAGAGGAGCATCCGGAGGAAGAGTCCCCGGTTGATCCTCTAGATGAAGCAATGATGAGCTTTGGAGAGCCTAAGAGTTATCTGACGTTTGATGATGTTAGGATACTGACGGGATTATCGAAAAGGAACTTAAGAAAAAGCTGAAAGAGAAACAGATTGTGGCAATGTATGATGAAGACGCAGTTCGGCAGGCATTTGATGAGGATATTGCAAAAGGGTAGTTGTACATGATCACGGTTTGCATTGTCAGGTTTTCCCTTGCGCTCTAAAGCGAGGTTTTCTTTCATATTATCCTCTCGTGTGTCGTCAAAAACCACGGATGTTTTATCGAGGAATTCTTTCTGTAGGGCCAATGGTGTGCAATTGGGAAAAGAGGAAAGTAGATTAGAAAAAAAGACGCACTTTAATAGAGCTTCACGGAAAAGCCATGTTAAAAACTATTGATTATTAGAATGCGACTTTTTTGTTGTTAAAATGTGTTCTTCCTATTGCTTTGTTTTTTTTCGTCGTAGACCACATTGTGGTCTGACCCTATCAAATTGTTATAAACAAATAAATTCGCATTTACAAATCGCATATGAAGTGATAGACTTATGAAAATAAGAAAAAGCAATTAAGTGTCCAGTACCTGCTATATATGTAGGTACTGGTAAGAGAAAAGAGGCGGAAAAAAGGAATTAAAACAATCAGTGATAAGATTTTTGAATTATTAAAAGAAAAGGGAATGAGTCAGAAAGAATTTGCCCAAAGAACAGGAATTGCAGAGAGTTCCATAAGTGATTGGAAGAAAAAAAACAAATCCGGTAAGTGATAAGATTTTGATCATTTGCGAAGTGTTGGATGTGACACCATATGAGCTGTTATCAGGAGCAGAGCATACAGGAAACAGAAGCAGGGATAATAATACTTATGTGATTAGTAAAGAGACAGAAATTGGAATGCTGGTAGAAACATATCAAAAATTAGATACAAATGCACAGAAAAGATTGATTGGATATTTGGAAGCACTCAAAGAACTTTCATAAAAAATTTACCTATATAATACGCATAAACGAAGAAATGATGAAATGAGTAAACAAAAAAAAGTATGAGGTAAGATAGCTGTTATAGCGGAGAGGGAATATTCAGATGCAGAGACAAGGAGGCTTTATTGGAATAGGCGTTAAATACCTTACCATGCAGCGCTTTGTGGTTTATCTTAACTTTAATATTGCATCTTAACTTAAAAAAAAGTTAAAAATGGAGGTGAACACATGGAGTATCTCAATAAAGTCCTTGGAATCGAAGTGACTTATGAGAATGTGGAGTTCAAGCATTTGCCAAACTTTATTGTCATGCGGTATCGCCTGCAGATGGCATCTATGAATGGGAAAAAGGCGATTTTCCTTTATCCGAAAACTGAATTGGAGCAAATTGGAGTGCTGAAAAAGCACGTTGCCTGGATACAGAAAAATGAAAATTTGCCTGTTGTTCTAGTGCTGAAAGAGATTATTTCTCGGCAGAAAGAATATTTGCTTCGTGAGAAAATTCCATTTGTTGTAGAAGGAAGGCAGATTTATTTGCCTTTTATGGCGTTGTATTTGCAGGAGTGGTGCAATGCCGAAAGGGAACAACGAGAAGAAATGCGTCCATCGGCGCAGATGCTTCTGTTGCATTTCATTTATGGAGGCGCACAAGAATTGTCCACAAGTCAGGCTGCGAAAGACTTGGAATTAACACCTACTTCTATATCGAGAGCATCGAAACAGCTTGAAGAAATGGGATTGCTGCATATAAAGAAAAGAGGTGTACAGCGGATTTTAAAATCCGAGGATTCTCCGAAAATACTGTTCCAAAAAGCAGGAGATAAGTTGCTGAATCCAATAAACGAACGGTTTATATTCCGAAAGAATTTGTGGGGACAGCTTTGCTAGAAAGTGGATATTCGGCATTGGCAGAGTGTTCCATGCTGAATGCACTGAACGTCAAATACTATGCAACAGAAAGAATCTCTCAATGGAAAGATGTTATGACAAATAGCTTGCAGGACTCGCAGGTGCAAGTGGCCGTAGAAATGTGGAGATACAATCCCCGAAAATTGTCCACGCGAAATATTGTAGACGAGCTTTCTCTGGCATTGGCATTGCGAGAAGATGCAGATGAACGAGTTGAAGAAGCGATAGAAGAAATGCTGAACGAACTGTGGAGGAAGATAGATGGTTACAGGAATTGACAGTTTTAAGGAATGGTTCAAGAGCAGTGAAGAACAATATAGAAGCAGTTGATGCGAATTTCGGAAAGAAATTCTGGGAATATGTAAAACAGGCGGGATATGAACATTGCAATAAAAGTTCGGGTGTGCCGCAGTTTTATCGTTTTAGTCACCGGTCTCGAACCAGTATCCTGCGATGATTGAACTTTTCACGCGAAAGCTGGATGCCATTCAACTTCCGGAAGATGCAGTTTTGACACCGCTACCAATAGACGAAGATATTTCAAGTCTGTCTGCTATTCTTTTGGACGATGATTACTACGAATTTTTGAAACAGGGGAAAGTCACTGTTGATGGAGTTACTGTCTTGGATGCGGCATATTTGATTCCATTTAAGGCAAAAGCGTGGATGGATTTAATAGATCGCAAGGCTGCAGGTGAACATGTTGACAGCAAAAACATCAAGAAGCATAAGAACGATGTTTTCCGCCTGACAGAATTGATTGATCCCATGGTCAAGATTACGGCTCCTCAAGGAGTTTATGCAGATATTCAGGACTTTATTCAGAAGATGCAAAACGAAAGCATTGATATTAAGCAGTTGGGGCTGGTAGGGAGAATGAAGGATCAGGTTTTGGACGAACTAAAAGATTTGTATATAGCACAGTGAAAACCAATAAAATCAAGGACTTGTGGTGTTTATAAAACGCCTAAAAAACAAGTTTTTAAAAGGAGATAAATGAAATGAATAGTGCATTAGATAAAGTTGGAGTATATGATTTTTTTTTTGAGTACTGTTATCTGGAATGATAGTAATTGTTGTGAGTTGTTGTCTTGATTTACCATTGATAAATTTAATAGCAAATGTAGAAAATGACATTGTTAATGCTATCTTATTTTTGGTTGGGAGCTTTTTCTTGGGATTGGTTTTACAAGAGATTAGTTCAGTTCTTGATAAAAAGGTTTTCAAATTTCGTGAAAATGCAAGGTGTAAATTTTTGAATGATGAAAATAAAATTATTGGTAATGAGTTGGAATTAAAATCTTTTAGAGAGCTTGCAAACAAAATATTAAATAAATCAAACGATGATCAGGTTTATAACGAAACTGAAAATGAGTATGTATTTTATTTATGTAAGACTTTTTTAGAAACACATGAGAAATGTGATAAGGCTAATAAAATAAATTCATTATATGCTATGAGTCGTAGTTTAATAATATCAATGCCGTTATGTTTAAGTGCTTATTATAGATACAACATAAAATCATTCAGTTTTAGCAGGCAAGATTTAGTGGTTACATTTATCATGGCTATGTTGACTGTTATCTTTTATAAAAAGAGCGAAAAGATTTGCAGCATATAGGGTACGGGTAATTCTGCGTCAGTATAAAATATTAAATGAGAAAAATTAGTAAAGAGACAGAAATCGGAATGCTGGTAGAAATATATCAAAAATTAGATACAAATGCACAGAAAAGGTTGATCGGATATTTGGAAGCACTAAAAGAGCTCTCATAAAAATTTACCAATTAAATCCGTATAAACGAATGAATAGTGAAATAAGATGTAAAAGTGGCGGACTACCTATATCTGGAAACCAGGTAACAATTGATAGTTAGTCTTATTGTTTAAAGTGGATGGGAAGCGTAAGATTTTAGTCGTGTGAGATTCACATAAAAATCTAGATAATAATTAGGAAGGAAATGACTTGATTATATTACATATAAGTAATATAATTAACAAATCAGAATATTTATATGAATAAGAAACAGGTATTAGCGGAACTGGTTAAAAATTTGGAAGAATGTTCGGAAAGGGGATATGTTTTTCATCCCAAGTTTATGTATGAGTTTCAAGTACTGCTTAAAAATGCT